>Ga0180433_10004542_pt1 | contig 19415 bp, 19 predicted proteins | sample SS_ome_8_FD_132980 | JGI IMG/M metagenome (GOLD analysis project Ga0180433, IMG submission 132980) | Hypersaline lake sediment archaeal communities from the Salton Sea, California, USA - SS_1_D_1 metaG | ecosystem: Environmental > Aquatic > Non-marine Saline and Alkaline > Hypersaline >... | reverse complement strand
GGTGCGGACACGGGTCATGGGAACTTACGAGATCGCTCATTATTGAAAACCGCCCATCCTCCCCACTCCGAATACCGATACGCGCCGCGCGCACCGTAACCCTGTTACTTTCCATAATACATCTTATGCGAAGCCGCGCTGCCGTCAGATAATTAAAAAAGCTCAAATTCCACGCAACTTTTGCTCCGCTTAAAACGATATATACATAGTTAGGACTGCTAACATGACACAAATAAACCCTGCGGCTCCAAGGCCGCATTTCACAGGAACCCCGGTAACGGGCAATATTGAAGACCAACGGCGCCCCGGCGAACCCGCTCGGGTAGCATCACTCGGTCCCGAATCATCCGACCCAATAATCCCGCCTCCCGAAACAGGCACAAGGACCATACACATAAGGGGATGCAGTACGCCCATACTGGCGGACGAGTACACCGCTCTCGAAAGAACGGCAAGAATGAACGGCCTCACGGTGAACGACCTGCTTATCTCGGTTGAAACAGACAGCGCCGGGCATATAACTGCCCTTGACCTTTCGCAAACCCCGGGGCTTTACGACCTTAGCGCGCTCGACGGGCTGAGCAAACTGGAATTCATCGAGGTGGGCGGATGCTCAGGGAAGATCGCGCCCGACCAGTACAAGGCGCTTTTCGACTTTGCCGCCGCCAATTCGCTTGAGATAGCCGATCTCCCGTGGAGCGTGGAGGTGAACGACAGCGGCAGGATAGTGAAGCTTGACGTGTCATACAGGGAATCAATAACTGACATAAGCGCTCTGGGAAGGATGGAAAGCCTGGAAAGACTTTATCTCAAGGGTTCCGGCGTCAGGGACATAGGCGTGCTGGCGGGGCTCAAGAACCTGAGAGTGCTCGATCTCTCGGACACCGGGGTGAGCAATATTTCGGCCCTTTCGTCCCTCACAGAGCTTGAAACCCTTTACCTGGAGAACTCTTCAGTGCGGAACATTTCCGCTCTTTCTGGCCTTTCAAAGCTCAAGCGGCTCCACCTTTCCGGCACCCCGATATCGGACGTTTCGGCGCTTTCAGGCCTGAAGCTCCTGGAAACGCTTGATCTCGCCGAAACGAATATCGGCGACGCGTCCCCTCTTTCGGGACTGCTAAGCCTGAAGACCCTTTCCCTCAACGACACAAGAATAACGGATATAGGCCCGCTGTCGGGCCTTTCGAACCTGGAGATGCTTAACATCGCCAATACCGACGCAACCTCAATACCGCAGGATGCGAACTGGAACTCGCTTGAGTCGCTAAATCTTTCCGGAAACAGTATAAGCGACATAGGCGCGCTGTCGCGCTTAGCGGCCCTTAAAAACCTGAACTTGAACGGAACTCGGGTGTCCGACATTTCAGCTCTCTCCGCGCTTACCGGCCTGACGGAACTCAACATGGCGGGGACGTCCGTGAGCGACATATCACCTCTTTCGGGGCTCGCTTCGCTTGAAGCCCTTGACCTTAAGAACACTCGTGTCGGCAACATATCGGTGTTATCCGATAAAGTCGGCTTGAGAAGACTCAATCTGCGCGGGACCGGGATCACGGACATAAGCCCTCTTTCGGGGTTGTTCAAAATGAGGTATCTGGACATATCGAACACCGGCGTTACAAGCATCGCGCCGCTTGGCGGCATGACCGGAATGGTTCAGCTTGACATATCGGGCTTAAGGGTAAGCGACATATCGGCGCTCGCGGGCATGGAGCAGCTGGAGCTTCTTGACATCTCCGATACCGACGTCGAGGACGTGTCCTCCGTGAGAAACAAACCGCACCTCAGGGAGCTGGACATGTCCAACACGCCGCTGAGCGACATCAGTCCTCTTTACGACGAGGGGGCCATGCTTACCTCACTTCAAAGGGTTTACATTCCCCACACGAACGTGCCTGCGGAACAGGCAGAAAAAATGTGGGAGAACATGGAGCACGGACCGGCCTCGCAGCTGGTCAGATGATCATCATTGCTCCGACAAAGATGAGGAACACCCCGCTTACCACGGAAACCGCCCTCTGATATTTCCTGAAGCTCTCAAAGAACCTGACGAACCTGTCCACGGCTAGCGATGTGAGGACGAACGGTACCGCAAGGCCGAGCGAATAGAGGGAAAGAAGGGCGATCCCCGATCCGATGCTCCCGGCAGTGGAAGCTACAAGCAGGATGGAAGCGAGTATGGGACCGACGCAGGGAGTCCAACCGGCGGCAAAAGCCGTCCCGACAAGGAAAGAGCCGATTAGCCCCGCCGGCTTGCGTCTGACCGTCATCTTCTTTTCAAAGCTGAGGAAAGGCATTCTTACAGCGCCCGTCAGGTAGATCCCGAAGATGATCACGATGATGCCGCCGACCAGGCGGACCTCACGCTGATACGCCAGCAGAAGCTGGCCGAGAAGCGTCGCGGACGCGCCGAAGATCACAAAGACCGCAGAAAAGCCCGTGACGAACGCTAGAGAGTGCGCGACGGCCGCACCGTTAGCCCCGGGGTGTTTCAGCGACACGCCGGTAACGAACGACACGTAGGCCGGAATAAGAGGCAGAATGCACGGGGAGAAAAACGAGAGAAGCCCGGCAAAGAATGCGACAATAAAAGAAACGTTCTGCTCAACGTTCATGAAAGAATTATAGAATAGTGGCTGCTAGCGGTCAACGCCGGCGATATTGAACCAGCTGAGGCAGTCGTACGGCAGTTTGTTCTTTGGGCTGACAAGGACCTTCTCCGCGCTTGAGAAGCGGATCGAAAAGCCGTACTTTTCAAATAATTGCTTCAGCTCCGAATAGATCTTCGCGTTATTCGCGAGCTTGACGACCAGATCGTTCACATGCCCGGAGACCGGCCTGCCCGAGTAGTTATTCCACGCCGAGGAGCGATATGCCGCCATTGAGAGCCGCTCCGACATCTGAGTGTTGTTCTTGCCGAAGGCGTTGACAAGCCTTCCGATAGATAAGGTCTTAAACCCTTCCCTCTTCTCATCCCTCAAAACCCTTCCGATGATCCTGTCCAGCATGTTGATCTGAACTTCGAGAGGCTGTTCGGAAGTGGAGCGAAGCCGGAGGACGCCCTTATTTAGCTCGGTCTGATAAGTGGTAAGGCTGATCTCCCCGCCGTCCTCGTCAACGATCGCATACGACGTTTCCTTGACGTCAGGGTGGGGCTTTACAAGAACCCCCGGTCTGAACTGCGTAACGGTCGCGGCCACAAGATAGACCGCGAGCAGTCCTACGAGCGCGACTAAAACATACTTGAAGTGTCTCACTGCTCAAAAGCGCCCATCGAGTACGGGGGCGTTCTTGCGGCGCCGTCGTAATCATTAAGCGGCGCGCCCTCGGTAGTCCCTCCGGCGGTGATCTCAAAAGAAGTGGAGGCGGTCAGCCTGAGATTGCCGCATGATGCCGGCGGAAAGTCCGAAAACTCCGGATAGATATTGACGTTGCCTGTTCCTGAAATTCCGTTCATTACGTCGGAATAAGCCACTGTGTACGGGCCTCCCCCGGTTACCGCTATCTGCGCGCCCGAGCCAATATTACCCCAGACGATGCAGTTGATGATATTGCTGTGCCTGGCAGTGCCGTTGCCGAGGAAAATGCCGGGACTTGAAGAAGCCTCATTTGAAACAAAGTCGCAGTTGAAAACCTCGAGCGTCAGGCCGTAGTGAAAAAGAGCGCCCATTGACGCGGCCGCGATATTGTTGAAGAAAAGGCAGTTCACAAAACTGCCGCCTCCTGAGATATAGACGCCGGCAGCGTTATTGGTCGAGAGATTGCCGCTGAATTCGCAGGTTGTCACGTCAGCCTGAGTGAAGTACGCTCCTCCGCCCGTTCCCGCGACGTTCCCGGAGAAAGTGCTGCGGGTAACGGAGGCCTCTCCAATATCATTGCTGGAAGAATATATCCCCCCGCCGTTCCCTCCGGTGATATTCCCCTGGAACAGGCATCCAGACATCTTCATCTCGCCGTTCCCCGACCGGACAGCGCCTCCGTTAACCTCGGCGGAATTCGAGATGAAGATGCAGCCGGACGCATCAAGAAGCATGCCGTCCCAGACGAACAAGGCTCCGGCATCCCCTTCGGCAGTGTTGCCGGAAAAGGTTGATGACTCAATCGTGACGTTGCCGTAGGAGAATACCGCGCCGCCGTCGCCCATTGTGGTCGAGCCGTTGTGGGCGTGGTTCTTGTTGAAAGTGCAGCCCGATATCATCATGTCGGTTCCGTTGATCGCTCCGCCGTAGCTGTAATTTGACGGCCCCTCGATGGAATTGCATTCGAAAGTGCTGTTCCTGACAAGCCCCGTCTGATTCACGTTGGCGATCCTGACGGCGCCACCCTTATTGGCAGCCGCTTCGGAATGGTTGTCGATAAACGAGCAGTTCTCAATAAAGAGGCTTCCGCTTCCGTTCCCCCCGAAATATATCGCCGCCCCCTCATTGGCCTCATTGCTGATGAAGAGCGTATTCCTCACGTTAAGGTCTACCCCGTTGCCGTTAGAGAAGTTGCTGAACACACTGCCGCCCGCTCCGACCCCCGCCCTTTCGGCACCCGTAAATGTCACCCCTTCGATCGTGATCGTTTGAGAAGCGGGCAGAAGATCGTATATCCTAAGGGTTGCGGAACTGGAATTATTGTCGACTATGACAACTCCCGCCCTGGACTCGCCGAGAAGCACGACCCCTTCCGTTGTGATGGGCCATGTGATGGTCGAAACCTCGTATGTTCCGTTCTTGACGCCCACTACTTTCTTGTCCGCGGCGGTCTCATTAAGCCCTTTTTGAATCGTCCTGTAAGGGTTGTCCTCGCTCCCGTCGCCGCCCTCATCGGATCCGGTGGTGGAAACATATATGTCCGGGATCAACGGCGTCGGTACGGGAGTTCCCCCTCCCCCGCCGGAGCTGCTGATGGTGCTCCCGCATCCCGCGACGAGAAGAGCGCCGAGAATTGAAATTGAAACAAAAGTAAAAATTATGTTCTTCATGTTAACTGCACCTCGAGCCGTATTCTATCGGATTTTACGCCGGCGGGCAACAAGAAGTGAAATCTGCTGTTTTCTCGGACGATAAACAGATGCAAAGGGAGTGATCAAAATGCCGATACAATCAATATCGAGCGTGAAAACCATAAAGCGGCTGTTCCAAAACCCGTCGGCCGGGCCGAGGATCGCCTTCATCACCGGAGGGACCGGCAGCAGGGAGCTGGCTCTTCACATAAAGGAATTCACCCACAACACTTCTTATATCATAGGCACGGCGGACAGCGGCGGAAGCACCAGGCAGCTCAGGCTCCTCTTCGACATGCCCGCTATCGGGGACTTCAGGTCAAGACTTGTCGACCTGGCTGACACAAAGGCTCCGGGCCACAGGGAAACGACGGAACTCCTTAGATACAGGCTGCCTAAAGAGGCGACTCCGGGAGAGCTTGAGGGAGAGCTGCACAGCATCATAATAGGAGATCACCAGCTCGCACGCGCCATTCAGTCAAACAGGGAAGCCGCGTGGTTCAGCACGGTAATTCGTAAGAGCCTTGAGGAATTTCAGAACGCCAGGACATCAAGTGAAAGCGAGCTGGGGCAGAGATTCGACCTCGCGGGAGCCAGCATAGGGAATCTGTTCCTGTCCGGCTATTACCTCTATTATTACAGGGACCTCACCGCGGCGATAAACACGTACAAGCTGCTGGCCGGCGTAAAAGGCGATATCATTCCCGCGACCCTTGAAGCCGTGCACATCGCGGCGCTTATGGCCGACGGCAAAAAAGTGTTCGGCCAGCACCTCATGACCGCCTACAAGAACGGGCCCGTTGAGGACATGTGGTATGTGGAAAGCGAAGAAGAAGGATCAAGGAAGACGGATCCTCAGCTTAACCCGCTGGTCAACGACGCGCTGCTCAACGCGAACCTGATCGTCTTTTCGATGGGGAGTTTTTGGTCCAGCATCCTTTCGGTCCTCCGCATTGCAGGGCTTGCAAAAGCGGTGAGAAAGAGCAAGGCCGAGAAGGTTCTCATCATCAACTCCGCTCAGGACGAAGAGACCGTCGGCATGACGGCGGGAGACATGGCGGGCAAAGTCATCAGCACCATGACTCAATCCGACACTAATGCGGTGCCGGACTCAAGCTATGTTTCACACGTCCTGGTTAACAATCGTTTCGATCCGGATGTCACATTCCAGTCAAAATACGGGCAGACCTTCGGCCTCGTCAGCCCGGAAATAAGGCTCGCCGATCCAAACATAGACATCACGAGGGCGGATCTGCTGAAGACTGAAAAGAACTACGATCCCGAGATTCTCACAAGATACCTGTTCCAGATACTTATCCGAAAGCACGCAAACGAAGGCAGTTTCGACGAGTTTGGGGAGTAGGGAAAAACTGGGAGACAGGGCCGCCTTCGCTCTGGGGCAAAATAATGACGCCACAGGGTGGTAATGTTTTGACCCGGAAGGATTTTTGCTGCGCCGGTTTCCCTCAAAGATCTCGCTCAGCTGTACTATTTTAATTCAGCGCGCTTTTGCCTTAGCACTGTTCTGATCAGAAGTGGAGCCATGAACGTCGTGGCGAAAGCGACAATGACCAGCATGGAAAGATGAGCATTGGTAATTACGCCAAGCTCAACGCCGATAACAGCAAGAACCAGCTCAACAGCACCCCGACCGTTCATTGCAAAGCCCATGCATAAAGATTCAGGAACGCTTAGTTTTGAAAGAGCGCCTCCGATAAATACGCCGGCAAGCTTGCCTACGAAAGCAGCCATGAAAATAGCCAGGATCATCAGGCCATGCGTTGAGAAGACATCAAAAGAAACCTTCAAGGCAACGCTCATGATGAAGACTGGGCCGAGGAAACCGTGGGATATCGCAAGGAACCTGTCATCCATTTTCTGATAAAGATTTTTGCTCATGATTTCCTCGCGAACGAAAAGCCCCGCAAGATAAGCCCCAAGAATGAAAGGCAGATTAATGATTTCCGCAAGCGTGGCAAAAAGAAGTCCCATTATGAGGGCGAAGGTGAACCCTTTCCCCCTGCGCCTTGAAAACAGCTTGCCTACCTTCGGAAAAATAATTACGCCAATATAGATTGTTATTATGAAGAAAAGCGCTACTTCAATGATGGTAAACAGTACGGATGCTATGTTAAAGCCTCCGTTTTGCACGCTTTTTATTATAAGAGAAAGGACCATGAAGGAAAAAATATTATCGACGATCGCGGATCCCATCATTGTAGTGCCGATCCTGGTCTTAAGAATGTTAAAATCGCTCAGGATCCTGGATTTTGTCACAAGAGAAGTCCCGGATATGGCGGCCCCTATAAGAAGGGCCTGGTTAAGGCTGCTCCCAAAATGGATCGCCGCCAATACACCAAAGAAAAAGGGGAAAACGGTCCCCCAGAAACCTATGTTGATCGATGTGCTGATGTTGCTCCTCAGCTGCCTGGGATCACCTTCAAGGCCCGCATAGAACATGAGAAAGAACATTCCAAGCTGAGCCAGGGAATCAAACACGGGGGTCCTTACGACCCAGTTCAAAAGTGCAGGACCGAGCACTATTCCCGCAAGCAGCTCACCGATGATCAGGGGAAACTTCAGACGCTCGAAAAGAATGCCGACAGTCCAAAGGGAGATCATTATGAAGAGCAAGTTAAAGAACGGGCTGTGGACAAAGAGTATTAAGTTCTCATACGCATACAGCATTCAGGCATATTCTACAAGCATCCTATGAAAAAGGAAAGCTGCGGAAGTTCAGCTGCGTGCCAGCTCCTTTCCCAAACTTTCTCCATAATTCTACCGAATTCTATCCACCGTTGCAAAAAGCACTTCGACTAGCTCAGTGCAGGCACTTCTTATAGGTTTTTAAAAGTTCCACCCGAAGATCAAAAGGATGGCAGCATAATATCAGGAGCAATTAGTCTTCGATGATCTCTATAAGACGGATTGCGGTGTTCTCGTAGCGGCATTCCGGAGAATGGCAGTCTAGAAACCTGCCGTCGAAAGAGCGGGCATATAAATAAGGGTATGCGCCGTCCAAATCTGCTTCAGTCCATGTAAAATTTGGTCCGGTCAATAGTTTCACGGCGGCATTCCACGCCGGCTCTGTTTGCACCATAAATTTTCGTCCGGTCAGAGCACTAAATCTTCCGGCAAATTCCCTGGCATCAAACAGGCTCACGAAATTCACCGATCCAAATTTTTCGCGGTCGGCAAGGAAAGACCGGAGCTTATCGGCATTATGCCCTGCAATCTCATAGCCCTTCATAACCTCAAGGAAGGTCTCTTTCCGAAGTTCGTGCTTCATTATTCTTACCTTGCCTTCCATCCCGGGGACATCGATCATGTCGAGAATGAGCCTGTCCGCCTCTAAAGCCAATGAGTCGATGCAGCTTGTTTCCGTGGTTTTGAGCAGACCAAGATTTAGTTTGTGCCCGTTAGGTGTGAATAAATGCAAGTTTATGCGAAGATCCTCCGCAAACAACGACAAATTTTCTATTACATCTGTCGCTCGTCGCTTTAGGTTCTCCGGCCCTCGCACCTCAAGTGCCAGCATTCCGCTCGAGAGCCCTCCTACCCTGTACCTGGGGTTCCTCGAAACCTGAGCGGACAGGGATATTCTTTTTACCACTTTTTCACCTTCCGAAAAATCAAGGTTAATGCCTGTTTTGGGCCTCTATACTGTTGTCGACCGAAAAACACGAAGATTTCATCCTCTAAAGAAATATTCGGGCAAGCTGGGGCGATGAAAAAAAGAGAGACCCTCTCTGCGGAAGTTCAGCTGCGTGACAGCTCCTTTCCCAAACTTTCTCCCTGATTTTACCCAACACCATTCACAACAGCAAGAACCACTTCGGCAGAGCTCAGTGCAGGCACTTCTTATAGGTTTTTAAAAGCCCACGCGCATTATTTACAAACCGCTTGACACCATTGACTGAATTAAGTATAATTCAGTCACTTGACTGACTATATTATTTGAGGTGTTCTATGTATATTCCTCAAGAGCAGCTTAAAAAGCTAAAAAAAGAGGTTGCCCCAAACAAAGCTGTCATCATTTACGGCCCTCGAAGATGCGGCAAGACAACATTAATTGAACAATACCTGAAAAACCTAAAAACAAAACACCTTTATGTAAGCGGAGAAGACATTACGGTACAGGAATTTCTTGGAAGCCAATCAATCGAAAAACTGAAATCCTTCATTGGCAAAAACAAGCTGTTGGTGGTTGATGAGGCCCAAAAAGTAAGAAACATCGGACTGAATTTAAAGCTTATTGTCGATCACATTAAAGGAATAAAAGTTATTGCAACGGGCTCTTCCTCATTCGACCTGGCAAGAAATATTGGGGAGCCATTAACGGGACGAAAAACAACCTTAAAAATGTTTCCTTTGGCCCAGCTTGAGATAGGAAACATTGAAAGCACACACCAAACTAAAGCGAATCTTGAAAGTCGTTTGATTTATGGATCATATCCTGAGGTTATAACAACAAACGACAACTCCAGGAGAGAGAAATATTTAAAAGAAATTATCAGCTCATACCTTTATAAAGATATTCTTGAGCTGGATGGACTGAAACACTCCGATAAAATTGTAAGGTTATTACAGTTGCTTGCTTTTCAAATAGGCAAAGAAGTTTCATATAATGAACTGGGAACGAAACTAAGCATAAGCAAAAATACTGTAGAAAGATACCTTGATCTTCTTGAAAAAGCATTCGTAATATTCAAGCTCTCTGGCTATGGAAAGAACCTGCGGAAAGAAATTACTAAAAACCCGCGTTATTATTTCATCGACATAGGCATAAGAAATGCCCTTATTAACAACTTTAACCCCTTAAACTTACGTAATGATATTGGCATGATCTGGGAAAATTATTTAATTTCAGAAAGAATAAAAATGCAGGAATATCTCAATAAACCCGCTAATAATTTTTTTTGGAGAACCTACGATCAAAAAGAAATTGACATGGTTGAACAGAAAAAAGGCAAACTCTATGGGTATGAAATAAAATGGTCTGACAAAAAGGGTAAAAAGCCTAAAGAATGGAATAAAGTTTACAAGAAATCAGAGTATAAAACGATAAACAAAAACAATTATCTGGAGTTTATTCAATAACAAGGGGGGGTTCAGATGAAAATCGGAGTGGTCATCTCAAGCAATGACGCAGAAACCTGCTGGAACGCACTTCGATATGCTAACTTTGCCCTGGAGAAGAAAGATGAAGTTAAGGTCTTCTTTATGGGAAAAGGAGTGGAGTATCAGCAGGTAAGCAGAGATAAATTCAATACGATCGAGCAGGCAGAAAAATTCCACAAGTCCGGAGGCAAGATATTCGCCTGCGGCTCATGTATTAAGAGTAGAAACCAGAAAGAGTCTGAGGTTTGCCCTATTTCTACCATGAAAGACATGTACGATATTGTTAAAGAAAGCGACAGGGTCGTGACGTTCTAGCACCCCTCCCCATAGTTTGCGGAGAAAAAACTGCTGGGAGACAGGGATTCGAACCCCGATTAGCTGATCCAGAGTCAGCTGTCCTACCGTTAGACGATCTCCCATTAATTTAATTGCAATCGATCAAATAGATTCTTTCAGTCTTCTGCTCAGATCTTCAGTGAATCCGACATAGCTTTTCTTGGCCGTCTCACTTTTTAACACATACACTTTGTACATCTGCTGTCCTACCCGCCTCGCTGAGCCGAGCTGCACCTTGCCGAGCAACGCGAGGCAGGTCAGCTCGGCGAGGCGGGCCGTTAGACGATCTCCCAACGCCGAAGCAAAAGCCCGAAATTCGAAGCACGAAATCCGAAACAAACCCGAATGACCAAAACCCAAATCAACAAAACAACGTTTTAAACATTCGAATTTCGAGTTTGTTTCGGGTTTCGGATTTCGATATTCGAATTTTCCCTAGTACGGCAGTTTCCACCACCCCGGCCTCACGACCAGGATGAACAGCCCGTAAAGGATCACGAAGACCGAAAACCACAAAAAGAACGTAAACCCGGCGCTCTCGGGCTCGCTCCACCGCTTCTTCATGTAATACCAGAACCCGAGCGCGATGAGCCCGGCGATCATCACCGACAGCCCCTTGAATATCGGGCTGGTGTTGGTGAACATGATAATCCTTGCTCCAAGGTCGTTCATACGAAGGAATAATATACCATTATATTGTAATTTGAACAAGGCCTGCCCCGCTGTTATAATCACCCCTATCACCATGACCGAAAAGATCGAGCACTGCGACTTTCTTATTATCGGGGGCGGCATAGCGGGCCTTTCGGCCGCGCTCGAGGCCAGCAAAAGCGGAAAAGTCATACTTCTGACCAAGGGCAAGACCGGCGACACCGCCACCGAGTACGCCCAGGGAGGCATAGCCGCGGCGGTGGACGAGGAAAAGGACTCCCCTCTCTTTCACCTCCAGGACACGCTTGAGGCCGGAGCCGGCCTTTGCGACGAATCCGCCGTAAAAGTACTGGTCTCGGACGGCGTGAAGCGCGTGAAGGAACTTGTGAAGCTCGGCACCAAGTTCGATAAGGACTTGACCCTGGAAGGAGCTCACAAGCACAGGAGAATACTACACACGGGAGACGCGACGGGCGCGGAAATTGAGAGGGCGCTGGCTGCCAGACTGCTCAAGGAAAAGCGCGTCGACGTAAGGAATTTTGTCTACGGCAAGGACCTGATAATCGAGGACGGCGTCTGCCTGGGCGCGCACGCCCACAGTGCCGACGGAAGCGAGGAATACACTTTTCTCGCCCACTCCGTGATACTAGCCACCGGCGGGCTCTGCCAGATATACCTTCACAACACCAATCCGCGGTTCGCCACGGGGGACGGCGTGGCCATGGCCTACAGGGCCGGAGCGGAAGTACAGGACATGGAATTCATACAGTTCCATCCTACTTCGCTCGTGAAGCCCGAAAAAGAGGGGCGCAGGCTCCTTATCTCCGAGTCGCTGAGGGGAGAAGGAGCAATACTCATCAACGCGAAAGGAGAGGCCTTCATGGAAAAGCACCATCCCATGAAGGACCTGGCGCCCAGGGACATTGTTTCAAGGGCGATACTGGAGGAGATGAAAAAGACATCTTCTGACTTCGTCTGGCTTTCCCTGAAGAATATGGACAGGTCAAAGCTCAGGGAGCGCTTCCCGACGATCTATGAGGGGTGCATGGAGCACGGAATAGACATAGAGAAGGAAGACATTCCGGTGTCTCCAGCGGCGCATTACTTCATGGGCGGGATCAAGATAGACGTGGACGGCAGTACAAACATACCGGGACTTTACGCCGCCGGAGAGGTGTCGTCAGCGGGCATCCACGGAGCCAACCGCCTGGCAAGCAACTCTCTCCTCGACGGACTTGTCTTCGGGCACAGGGCGGGAAGGGCCGCCGCCAGATACGCCGCGGAGTTCGACTCAAAGCGGCTCTCATCTCACAGGAGAAAAAGGGCAAAGACCGTTAAGGGCTCCCTCAAAAAGGATGAGATCCTCAAGCTCAGGCTGGAGCTCAAGAAGATCATGTGGGAGAACGTCGGGATAATAAGATCTGGCGATTCGCTCAGGAAAGCCGTAGAGAAGATCGGAAGGATCGAATCGAAGCTTGATTTCACTTCCAGGGATGAGTCGGAAATTGAACTGAAGAACATGGCCCTGATCTCAGGCCTGACCGCGAAAGCCGCTCTCGAGAGGACGGAATCGCGCGGGGCTCACTTCAGGACCGATCACCCCAAGCAGAACGATGCTGACTGGAAGAGGCACCTGATATACAAATCCAAATGACAATTCTTGATCACCCTGCGAATGAATTCGCGGTTCCCCAAAGAACCGATCGCAGAATTAATTCTGTGATCTGTTCTCTTGTTGCCCTTTCATGATGGAACCGAGAATTTATTCTCAGGTTCCATGTCTCCCTCATGTCTACCGCGGATAAATTCTCAATCTTCTCTTCGGCTCTTCGCCCACCGATTCGGAATGAAGCTTGTGCTTTTCCGCGAGCTGGTGCTGAAGCCTTCTGATATAGGCGTTCTGAGGGTTAAGATCTATTGACTTCTTGCCGTTCTGAACCTGCCTGACGGCCTCCTCCACCTCTCTCATCGCGATATCCTCGGCGTCTTCCTTGCCGCCGACCTTGAAATAATACTTGAGGAACCTCATTATCTGCGACGAAACGTTTTTCTTTATGACATGCACGGGAATGCCGTGCTCCTCGGCTGATCTCATGATCTTGGAACCGGCCCTTGCCTTGGTCCTGGTCGTGAGCACAAGATCGGCGTCGTCAAGCGCTCCAACCACTATCGAGGGAAGCTCCATTGCCCTTATTGCCCTGTCGATCTGGGTTTTGTTGACCCCGAACGGATAAATCCTGACGGGCCCCTTCCCCTTCTGAGCCTCGGCCTCGGCTTCCTGCTCGGGCGTCAGTTCCGGCATCTCTTCCCTGGCCTTCTGCCTTACCTCGATCTTGCCGCCCGAAGTTCTCACTCTTATCTCCGGATGCGGAGTCCTGCCTCTCAGGAGGGCGTCAATGGCCGATCCGACGTTGAAGTAGATGGCGAACTTGTCCAGCTCCCTTATTTCGACTGCTACGTCGAACGTGGGCGGAGCCTTTCGCTCCAGCACCGCTTTCTGGGTGTGCCTGCGCTTGGCCTCCTCATCGGACAAGATCACCGTCTGGATGCCTCCTACCAGGTCGGAGAGAGTTGGGTTCTTGAGAATGTTGTCCAGCGTGTTCCCGTGAGCCGTCCCTATGAGCTGGACCCCTCTTTCGGCTATTGTCCTGGCGGCGGCGGCCTCCTGCTCGGTCCCTATCTCGTCCACGATGACGACTTCGGGCATGTGGTTTTCGACCGCTTCTATCATGACCTTGTGCTGCAGGTCCGGGGACGAGACCTGCATGCGGCGCGCCCTGCCGATGCCCGGGTGGGGAATGTCGCCGTCTCCGGCGATTTCGTTGGACGTGTCGACGACCACAACGCGCCTGTCAAATTCGGTCGAGAGCACCCTCGCCGCCTCGCGGAGCTTGGTGGTTTTCCCTATCCCCGGAGGGCCCATGAAGAGGATGTTCTTGCCGGACTCGATAACGTCGCGGATGATGTCGTTGGTGCCGTAGATCGCGCGGCCAACCCTGCACGTAAGGCCCAGGATCTTACCTCTGCGATTGCGAATGCACGATATCCTGTGGAGCGTGCGCTCGATGCCGGCCCTGTTGTCGGACGTGAAATCCCCTACTTTTGAGGTTACGTATTCGATGTCCTCGTCTGTCACCGTGTCCTTCTCGATAAGGAGGGTTCTTTTTGAGAATCTCGCCTCGGGGGGCTTTCCTATGTCGAGGACGACTTCAATGAGATCTTCCAGGTCGGAGGAATCGTAAATATCTCTCTTGATCCTTATGGGGAGAACATCGATCAGCTTCTTGAGTTCTTCGGACGTTTTCGCCATCATGCGCGCTTGACCCCGCTTTCGGCGCTAAGACGCTCCTATGCCGAGCGAAATAGCTTCGCCTTCCGCAAATCTTTAGACCCCGGTTCTTACTTGACCTTTATAGCCTTTTTCAGGTTGATGCCCGGAACAAAAGCCGGTGCTTTTGATACCGGTATGCTGATCTTCTCGCCGGTCTGAGGGTTTCTTCCCACTCTCGCGGCGCGGGACCTCACAAGAAAATTCCCGAAGCCGACCAGCCTGACCTTCTGTCCTCTCGTTAGAGCCTCGGTTATGCAGTCGAGCGTGGAATCTATGACCTGCTCGACCTTCATCTTTCTCATCCCGACTCTCTTCGAAACATCCGCTGCCAGTTTCTTCTTGTTCATTCTCTCACCTCCTAATCTCTACCAATTTCTGCTTAATATCAACTCCCTATCCGGCTTTCTTCAACAAATCCTCCCACCTCTTGTCGACTTCCGCCTGGATCTCATCCAGCAATTCCTTGTTCGACGGCTTGAACAGATGCTTGAACCTGACCTGGGTCTTGAGAAAATCGGCCATCGGCTTCTTCTCCTTGGGCTTGTAGTTTACCTTGTAGACGCCGTTCTCAACCTCGTAAAGAGGCCAGAAGCACGTGTCAGCCGCCATCTTGCCGATCTTTATTGTCTGGTCGGCAGGGAATCCCCACCCAAGCTGGCACGGCTGAAAGATATTGATGAACTTGGGGCCCTTGATCGAGAGCGCCTTCTCGACCTTCCTGGTCAGGTCAACCCAGAAGCCCACCGACGTTTGCGCCACATAGGGGATTCTGTGGGCCGCTATGCACTCGGTCAGGTCCTTTCTGTACTGCTCCTTGCCCTGTTTTACCTTTCCGGCCGGGGCTGTCGTGGTACTCGCCCCTCTTGGGGTAGCACCCGAGCGCTGTATCCCCGTGTTCATGTATGCCTCGTTGTCGTAGCATATGTAGAGCATGTCGTGCCCGCGTTCCATCGCTCCCGAGAGGGACTGGAAGCCTATGTCGTAGGTCCCTCCGTCCCCGCCGAACGCGATGAACTTGATGTCTTTCTTGATCTTTCCCTTCTTCTTGAGTGCGGTGTACGCGGCCTCCACGCCGGAAACCGTCGCAGCCGCGTTCTCGAACGCGTTATGGATGAAAGGAACGTCCCACGACGTGAACGGATAGATGGTGGAAAAGACCTCCATGCATCCTGTCGCCGCCCCAACCACGATATCGGCTCCGGAACCCTGCGCGGCAAGCATTACCTGCCTGGCGATTATCGCGGCCCCGCACCCTAAGCATGCCCTGTGCCCGGGCGTGAACAGCTCCTTTCTTTTTGATAACTCCTTTAATGTTGCCATGATTAATATTTCCCCCTAACTACTATTCTACTGTACTACCGGACTACGATTATTCTCTAACCCCTAAATAACTCACCGGCTCCTCTATCTTTCCGATCTTCAGCGCCTTGCCGAGCGCGTCGAAAACCGATCGTATGTCCGCCAGCCCCACGTCCCTGCCGCCGAGCCCGTAGATGAAGTTCATGACCTTCGGCTTGATGGCCATGTCGTACAGCGCGGACCTGACCTCGGTGAAAACCGGGCCTCCGGACGAGCTGAAGGAATCGCTCCTGTCCATTACCGCGACAGCCTTGAGCTTCCCGAGCGCCTGTGCCAGCTCCTCGTGCGGGAAGGGCCTGAAGACCCTGAGCTTGAGCATTCCCGCCTTGACCTTTTCTTTTCTCAGGTCATCCACGACCGCGCGGGCCGTGCCGGCAGTCGAGCCGAGCACCACTACCGCGACCTCGGCGTCATCCAGCCTGTAGCCGTCGAACAGCCCGTAGGTCCTCCCGAACTTCTTTCCGAACTCTTTTCCCACCTCCAGAATAACGTCCTTGGCGTTTCTCATGGCCTCGGCCACGGGCATCTTGTGCTCAAAATAGTAATCCTGAAGGTCCAGCGCCCCTATGGTCACCGGATTATCTGTATCGAGAAGCATGTTCTCCTTCTTGTATTCTCCTATGAACTCCCGGACCTTGTCGTCATCTATCACCTCGATGTTCTCAAGACAGTGGCTCAGGATGAAGCCGTCGGTGGTGGCAAGGGCGGGAAGGCGGACTTTGGCGTGCTCGGCGATCCTCAGAGCCTGGATCACGTTGTCGTACGCCTCCTGCGTGCTCTCCGAGAATATCTGTATCCATCCTGCGTCCCTTACGAACATCGTGTCGCTGTGGTCGCAGTGGATGTTTATGGGAGCCGAGAGCGCCCTGTTGACCTCCGGCATCACTATCGGCAGGCGAAGCGCCGAAGCTACGGGAAGTATCTCGGCCATAAGGGCGAGCCCCTGAGACGACGTCGCCGTCATGGCGCGGGCTCCCGCAACGGACGCTCCGACCGTGGCGCTCATTGCGCTGTGCTCCGATTCAACCGCCACAAACTCGGTGTCCACCAGGCCGTTCGCGACGAAACCCGCGAATATCATCGCGACTTCAGTAGCGGGCGTGATGGGGTATGCCGCGACAACGTCTGGATTTATCTGTCTCATGGCCTCAGCCATGGCCTCGTTTCCGGTTTTAGCTACAGTAACCATTTGTATCCCCTTTCTATAACCTGACGCCTATTCCTCTATCACCATGTCAATTGACTTCGGCTTCGTCGGGCATTCGGCGGCGCATATGCCGCAGCCCTTGCAGTGCTTGTAATCAAAGCCTTTCATTTTTCCGTCTTTTACGATCACCGCCGCGTCCGGACACGCTATCCAGCACGCGAGGCAGTGTATGCACTTGTCCTCATGCCACACGGGTTTGTTGCTTCTCCAGTCGCCAGTCTCAAAGGCAACGGCAGTACCTGCCTCGAGCACGTCTCCCTGCGGAAGCTCTTTCCATCCCTTTTTCTTTTTCATTCCGATTTCACCTCCTGATATGCTCTCCTGATGGCGGTAAGGTTGCCTTCGACAACCTCAAGCTTGGACGCGAACTTTTTCTTGAGCTTCACCTCAACGTTCTTGACCATCTTGTCGAAAGGCAGAAGCCCGGTGACCTTGGTGAGAGCTCCGAGCATCGGGGTGTTCGGTATGTCCCTTCCTATCGTCTCCCTGGATATCTTTGAAGCCGCGACGGTGTAAACCTTGCCGCCCGATATGTTGTACTTGTGCCTTATCTCGGCGGGAGGATCGGCGCTGTTGATTATGACGCTGCCGTCCTTGGGCAATCCGGCCATGACGTCCACCTTCCCCATAAGGGTCGGATCCAGGACAACGACAACGCTGGGGTTGGTTATTCCGCAGTGGATAGTTATCGGCTTGTCCGAAAGCCTGTTGAAGGACTGCACGGGCGCGCCCATCCTCTCCGGGCCGTACTCCGGAAAAGCCTGAATGTGCAGGCCCTCCGAGAGCGCCGCGTCCCCGAAGAGAAGAGCCGCCGTCTTGACTCCCTGGCCTCCCCTGCCGTGCCATCTGATCTCAGTGATTCCGTGCATTACTGTTTTCCTCCCTGCTGTTTAAATAAGAAACTTCTCAAGACTGGGAAAAACCTTGGTGTGGAAAAGGACCCCGAAGAGCACCAGGACGGCGATCGGAAGGAGAGCCGACATCACGGCCTTCCACCGGGGCACTTTGTTCACCGCTTCGCCCGCGGCCACCCACAGGATGAACATGGCGGCGCAGGCCAGGTAGTAAACTACATTTTCGATCAGCGACAGCGTCCACATGCTGATAAGGCGGTACTTGACGAGAGGGCTCATCGCGACAGGCACCGCCGCGAGCATGAAGACCGCGGCCGAATAAAGCGAAGCCTTTATCATGTCAAAGAACATGCCGCCGCCTCCCATCAGCCTGAGGATGAACTGCAGCACCGACCCTACCGCGTAAAGCAAGCCGATGATGGCCGCAAGCATGAAGCCTCCGACAATGAGCACGACTATGGCAAAAATTACCGCGGAGAACACGATCGTTATAGGCAGCGTCAGCACCTTTTCCAGAAGGCTCAGGGTCTCTGTCAGATAAAGCCCTATCTCTATGAGCTTGATGAGGAATATGACAATTGTGATGATAAAGGCCAGTATCCAGGCGGTCGCGCCGGCAAAGGTGAGAGAGTCCCCATACCACACGCCTTCCGGAAGGGTCCGGAAGAAATCAGCGGGGCTCTTCATGATCTTCATCCACGTGTCAACATACCAGCGAATGCTATCTTTCATGTCTTACCTCTCTCCGGCCTTCAAAGGCCTTTGTAAGGGTTATCTCGTCGGCATAGTCCATGTCGGAGCCGACCGGAAGGCCGTACGCTATCCTGGTAAGCTTTACGCCCATCGGCTTCATGAGATTTGAGAGAAAAGTTATGGTAGCCTCTCCCTCAACGCTCGGGTTCATGGCGAGAACTATCTCGCTCACCTCGGGCGTTACCCGGTCCATAAGCTCCCTGACGCGAAGGCTCTCGGGACCTATTCCGTCAAGCGGAGAGATCACCCCTCCCAGGACGTGATAAACCCCCCTGTACTGCCTCATCCTTTCAAAAGCTATCAGGTCCTTAGGGTCCGAAACCACGCATATCGTGGAGTGATCGCGCTCAGGGCTTGAACATATCCTGCAGGGATCCTGCTCGGTAATGTTGAAGCACACCGAACAATTCTTGATCCTGCGCTTCGCGTCCACTATGGAGTTCGCGAGCTTCTCCGCCTCATGGGGCGGCGTGCTCAAAACGTAGAACGAAAGCCGCTGGGCCGATTTCGGCCCGATGCCCGGCATCTTTCTGAACTCGTCTATTAACTTCGCGAAGGGCTCCGCGTAATAGTCAAACATGTCGGTCAAAACATCCCCGGGATGCTCAATCCTCCGGTCAGCCGTCCCAGCTTGCCTTTTGCGACACTCTTGGCCTCGTGCATGGCTGACGTGACCGCTTCTCCGACTAAAGCCTCAAGCTTTGACGCGTCCGCTTTCTGAAGCACGGCCGGATCTATCTTGATCTCCCTGACTTCCATGTCTCCCGAAACGGTGCAGCTGACGCCCTCCGCAGTGGCCTTATAGGTTTCCTC
>Ga0180433_10004541_pt1 | contig 19416 bp, 26 predicted proteins | sample SS_ome_8_FD_132980 | JGI IMG/M metagenome (GOLD analysis project Ga0180433, IMG submission 132980) | Hypersaline lake sediment archaeal communities from the Salton Sea, California, USA - SS_1_D_1 metaG | ecosystem: Environmental > Aquatic > Non-marine Saline and Alkaline > Hypersaline >... | reverse complement strand
CTTTCACTGAAACGAAGGGCACATGTCATAAAGCGCCCCCGCAAATACTTTTGGTTCCTTCTCAGGGGCCGTTGGCGGGTAGTACCAAGTTAACAGTTAGCAGTTTCTTTTCACCCGTTAGTGTAGACGATTGGTGTGGCCAGTTTGTTGAAAGGAAAGACGTATGTACAAACTAATAAAGAATTGCAGAACCAAGCAGGAAGCGTTGGACAAATGCAATTTAAAAATTGGACAGTTCATAAGAATAGTAGGTCTTCGCGTACAAGGCAGCATTGACGGGTATTTTACCGTCCATCCCATTTTAGAGCTCGTACGAGAAGCGTGTCCCAGATGTAACGGACTAGGCTGGATAGGAACTGGGCAGGTTTGTCCAGATTGTCAAGGACCGGCAGGTTTGGTTGATGAACGATGACGATTGGGTATCGTGTTCGTCGTGTGAAAAAGAAACGGCGGTAGGTGTATGCGATAAATTAGTTATATAGAGATGTACTGATGTACTGATGTACTGATGTACTGATGAAAAGTGTGACCGGCTACTTATAATGGATGTAAAAGCGTTATGTCCGAACCGGGAATCAATTTACGGTAGAACCCCAAAAGTTATTGGGGAGGAAGGAAATTAATATGAAACCGGGTATGTTTAACATTCTTGTGGGGGGTCAATGGGGTTCTGAGGGAAAAGGCATGGCGGCATCGGCCCTTGTGACCCGCTATCGTCCTGACATTTTAACCACTACCAATATGGCCAATGCCGGTCATTGTGAAGAAGACATTGACGGTGAAAGGTTTGTAGCCAAGGCTCTACCTTCGTGTGCAATATTAAGTAAGTGGATGAATAAAGTCGGAGGTCGTCTAATAGGGGAAAGTCCCTATGAACCCCGTGTTATAGTAGGTGCAACGGCAGCTTTTACAATCAGTCAGTTAATGGCTGAAGCGGAATTATGCGGGTTGACGTCTAATGGAAGATTGTCTATTCATCCAAGGACAGGCGTAATCACCGAGGAACACAAAAAAAGGGAGAACGGTGGAGTGGGTCTGGAGGGAAGTACTAAACATGTGGCCAGTACCATGCAGGGTTGTGGAGCATTTTTAGCTGATAAGGTAATGAGGAAGGACGGTTTGAAGTTAGCCCGAGATTGGCCAGAGTTAAAACGATTCGTTCAACACGAGGGAGAAGGATGGCCTGCAAAGTGGACTAACGAGACTGTATTGCATGAGGGAGCGCAAGGCTTTTCGCTAGACATTAACCATGGATCACATTATCCGCATTGTACTTCAAGAGGAACTACTGCCATGCAAATGGCAGCAGATATGGGCGTTCCTGCTAATAAAGTAGGTGACGTGTATTTGGTATTAAGACCGTTTCCCATTAGAGTGGGAAACGTGTATGAAGAGGGTAAGCAGGTTGGATTTAGTGGAGGACATTATGCCGATCAAGAGGAAATCAGTTGGGAGGAGGTGGGTCGTAATGCGGGCATGCCGGATGAAGTTATAAAGGCTCTATTAGACAAAGAATTAACTACAGTGACACGAAGGTTGAGGAGAGTGTTTTCCCTCTCAATGGAGCAAATTCGTCAGAGCGTTAGAATAAATGGAGCCACCCGTATAATATTAAACTTTGCTAATTACATTGATTACGGGTGTTATAAAATGCAAAATTCCAGTCCACAACGAAAGTTAGCAAATCAATTGCCTGATAAGGTGCGGGCCATGATTAATTCCATCGAATCTGCTACCAAAATTCCAGTTTTTGCCGTCGGTACTGGACCAAGAAGAAATCATGTATTATGGAATTACTCTAAAGAATTAAGAGATAACGATCAGCTCCATTTACATTCTTTACGTGCCATCGATGAAGATACAGCTTGACATAGTTAATTGAGCGTGTTATAATTAGCCGATCTAGAGGATGAGCAGGGATTGAGCGTGTTATAATTAGCCGATCTAGAGGCTGAGAACCCGTGAGGAACGCTAAACCAAACCACAGGAGTTAACAGACATGCGAATAACACTACCGGATGAGCAGGGATGGTACTGGTGTCACCACCAGGAAAGCGACCGTTGGTGTATGGCTTTCGTCAATATGAACCGCGAAACGGTCACGTTGTTTGATGGCGTCGATCCGCGGAACGACCAAATCGAATACCCGATGGACGAGTTCGAAAATAGCGACCGTCACTGGTATGGTCCGTTCCATTGTCCCGGTACGGACTTCGGCCAGCACACCATCGTCATGGAGGAAGCCCTGCATCGGGAGGCATCTAAGTCTGGCGAGGCTATTGTGGTGACTTACGTCGACTTCCAGCATTGCAAGGACGAGAGATATCACTCCTCCATCGCCATCGTCGGAAGATGCAGCATGGAGGCCGCAGAGGCCATCACGCAGCGAGAAACCGCCAATATAGGCATGGAGGTACATCATGAGTGAATTAACCCTGGCGTGGAAGATCGAGTGGTACGGTCTTGGCTATCGGCCGACCGGGACGTACTTAATGGGAACATCCTTTATATCAGCCGAGGGCGTTGCAGGCTGTAGGATTTTCGACTCTACCGGGAAGGAGCGCGCAAGGTTTGCCACGGCCGACCTCATGGCGCAGCATTTTGCCTGGGTTATGGAAGAGAACGACCGTCTTCGTGAGCGCATAGCCGAACTGGAGGCCGAGAACGCGAAGCTGAAAAGCGAATTACATGCAGCACCGCGCGGAGAAGTGATGGAAATTGAAGAGGCGATCAGCATCGCGCGTAACAAGTGGGCCGTTTATGGATCGGTTTCTCGCGCATTGGTAGTTCGGGCCGATGAGATCGAGCGGTTGAATAAGCGGTTGCAAGCGATCAAGCGGGAATGGCAGGCCGGCATCGGGGAGATTGATACTCCGTGGCGACGGCGGATGGCCGAACTAATCGGCGACACCGAAGGGTAGTTTAGCAAGCCGCCGAGGTGGCCATGGCGAATAAGAGGGCACCGTAATGCAAAACAGGAGGCGATGCAATGAGCGAACCTAATAACCCGCCTTGGCAGATAGAGCGGTTGGCAGCGAAGGTAGAGCGGATAGAAATACCCTGTATCAGGAGACTAACTGTGGTCGATTCCAAGGCGACGGTCTAGGGGGCCGATGGCTCGATGGGGTATGGGCCGCTTTGAAGTGCATAGCTTCAAAGAACACCTGGTTCGAATCTAGCAGGGCCATTAGTTTAAAAAGAAAGAATGAAATGGACATTCAAATTGAAGTCAGTAGGCAGACCGGTCGAGTACAACGGTTAGCGTTCAGCCGTCAATCTTATTCAGACGAGTGGATTTTGAAAGCCCTACTTGACTCTATAACGAATCCAAATGAGCTGTAGAGGTTAACGCCCATACCGAAGAAACTCTGTTTCAATTCAAGTGGGAAAATCAAAAATGGCATTATTAAGTGACGTTGAAATCGAATTACAGAACAACGAAAAGTTGTTAAAGAGATTGACGAAGAAGGAAAAAGAGTTTTGCATACACATGATTAGCGGGGATTTTAACGTTGCAGAATCCGCCAGAATGGCCTATCCAAAGTCAAGTCACCCTGCTCAATACGGCATGAGAGTAATGCGGAGACCCCATATTTTAGCCTTTCTGAACAAAATTAAGGCTCAAAGGGATAAGAGAACGGGAATAAGTTCAGATGCTATCTGGCGTAAGATCAATCTCATATTGGAGTTTGATCCTGCAGACATATTCGATCACGGTGATAGCGACGGGTGGTGGTACATAAGGAAGCTCAAGGGTATTCCAAAAGATATACGACGATTGATTACCAGCATTGAGAACGTTACAGTCCAAGTGGAAGGGGGCACCAAAGATACTCCAGCCCAATTTGAGAAGATGGTACGTGTTAAACTTATGTCCAAAGACCATGCATTAGGTCTTGCTGCAAAACACGGTCTTCCACCACAAACTCAATCAGTTGAACTTGGAGTAAAAGCGTTACCCTCCGATTTCTTTGACAAGTTATGTGGTTTCGATCCTCACCGGGCAGACCCGATAGAATCTAAGTTTTTGGAATTAGAGAAATGAAAAACTCTCTTCATACTGACCCTCTCAAATTAAAGGATCTTTTATGGCCTCATGTTACTTTTTATGACAAGCAAATAGAGGTTATATATAGCGTGTGGAACAACGACGAAACAATAGTCCCTGCCGGAAACATGCTGGGCAAAGATTTTGTAGCCGGATTTATCGTCATAGCAGCTTTTCTTACCAGAACGCCCTGCCGCATAGTAACCACGAGTGTCAAAGGTGAACATTTAGATGTATTGTGGGGTGAGATTGGGCGATACATTGACGAAGCCGAGTACTCTCTAGACAGTCGAAAGGGAGGGCCATTGATCGTTAATCATCACTTATTGCGTAAAATTGTAGGCGGTAAGTTGTGTAAATTGAGTTACGTTAAAGGGATGGTAGCCAGTGATGAAACTAAAGATGCCTTTGGTGGGCATCACATCGCCAAGGTGGGAGATGGAGTATGGAGAACCATGTTAGTAGGTGATGAAGCGTCAGGGTTGAAAAATAGCTGGTTAGAACGAGCCGAGAAATGGAGGGAAAGACTATTTTTGTTCGGTAATCCGTGGGAGTGTCCTTTAAATTACTTCCGAGAATCTGTGGAGGGTAAACCAGGTGGTACACCAGGTGGGGACATTTTCGCTCCTGACGGTCATTGTGAAAGAAAGGTCATACGAATTCGTGCAGAAGACAGTCCTAACGTTAAATACGGTCTTGCTCAAAAAGCTCGTAAAAAGACGCCTACAGATGAAATGGTAATTCCTGGCGTACTCAGTTATCGGGAGTATTGCAAACGACGACGAAGATACGATCCGATTCAACAGTGTGTCAGCTTAGATGCCAGGTGGTATAAAGGACCTTCCGTCGATATGTTTCCGGAGGAATGGTTACGTGCTGCAGAGGAAAGGGCTACAAGATTAAAAAAGCGAACGGCAAAGACTATGGGCGTAGATAGTGCCATGGGCGCAGACAATACTGCGTGGGCCGTAGGGGACGAGTTAGGATTAATAGATTTGGTATCGGAAAAAACGCCGGACACGAGTAGTATACCGGGTACTACATTGGCCCTCATGAGATTGCATGGACTCATGTACAATCCACAAGGAGTTTTATTCGATTATGGGGGAGGTGGAAAACCACATGTTGACAGGCTTAGACGGCAAGGATATAATGTAAGAGCAATTAACTTTGGTGCCAGTGCCACTGTCGAAAAACGAAGAGGTATTACACCGTTGGAAAAGAGAAAACAAGCAGACGAAATTCGAGTTGCTTTTAAGAATCGGCGGGCAGAGATGTATTATCTGTTTCGGGAACGACTTGACCCATCATTTCACACGCCATACGCTATACCTTCTGAACTGCTTCACAAACCCAGACCGGACGGCGGTCCTTCACTCTTTCAACAATTACGTGTAGTGCCTCTCTATTACGATGAAGAGGGACGTGTATATTTACCTCCCAAACGCGCAAAATCAGATGACCCCAAGGGAGAAGATCGAGATACCATGAGTAAGAGAACTGGTTGTAGCCCGGATGAGGCCGATGCCGTAGTGCTTCAAGTCTACGGTATAGCGCGCACAACGTTCAAAGCCACAGCAGGAGTGATGATGTGAATGATATCGATAAGCTCCCATTACAGGTAAATCTAGATTGGCAAGCTTACTTTGCAGAGTTTAAACGCGCTCACGGTGAAAACCCTGTATACTTTGGGAAGGATCAGTTATTGTTTGCAGACGGTTGGCGATATTCGTCTGAGAGTTATGCCGGTCCAGAATGGCCTCCTCCAAAAAATAAACATCTACTGAGACGATTAAAAATAGCGTATTGGGAACGACGTCGTAATATCGTTGTAGCGGAGTTGAGATTCATCAAGAATAGGCTTGATTACTTCTATACGATGCAAAACGATCGAGACCTTCCATTGCAGCAAAGATTCATTAGGTACGACCCGGATTTAGATAAAAGAGTAATAGAACGTGGTCCCATCGATTTTGAATTGATGGAAGCCAGGATAAAAGCTCTAGAAGAAGATATTATTAATTGTAACGGCGCTCTCAGTCTGTTGGATAGAACCGTTAAGGAAGACAATCTATTTCATCCTTCGGACTGTGAGTGTGAAATGTGTAAACACGGAGCGAAGAAGGATGATAGAAATGAGTGACAATAACGATTTCTCGATTTACGGACCGTATCATGATCTTATAGCTAATAAACGCATTGAGCAATTGGTTGAAAATGCAATGCTAAGCCGTAGTTCGTTAACCTCTACAGCTCTAGACCCTCGTAGGGACATCGATAAAGAATGTGGATATCCTGAAACGTACGAACTTACAGCAGAAATATATAAAAGTTTATACGAACGCGAAGCGGTAGCAACGCGAGTAGTAGAGATTCTTCCCAAGTTTACGTGGGCTACATTCCCTTCAATATATGAAGATGAAGACCCAAATAAAAAGACGGAATTTGAAGAAGCTTGGGACAATTTAGTAAAGGACCTGTTTGGAGGAGAAACCAGTTGGTTTAAAAACCAAGAAGGAAATCCAGTTTGGGAAAAGCTGTTTCGTGCCGATATGTTGAGCGGTATCGGCTCTTTTGGAATTATTTTATTGGGATTAGACGACGGTTTGGATTTACAAGAGCCAGTGAAGGGAATAGAAGAGAAAAATTCTGCAGCCGTCAAAGTCAATCCCGAGAAATCGGACAATAACTCCGAGAAATCGGACAACGTTATAGCCGTAACCAATTGTAAACCTTATAAGTTAACAGTCAACGCTGAAGGTCGGAAATTAACGTTTTTACGAGTCTTTGACGAATCGCTAGTGGACATCGTACAATATGAAGGTAATCCTACCAGTTCTCGGTTTGGAAAACCTGTTATGTATTCGGTAACATTTAACGATCCTAGAGAACAATCTACGGGTGGATTAGGCGTTCCCATGGCCACAAAAATGGTACACTGGACTAGGATCATTCACATAGCTGATAACCGCGGGTCTTCAGAGATTTGGGGTGTACCTCGTATGCGTCCGGTCTACAACCGGATTTATGATCTACGAAAGCTTTATGGCGGAAGTGCTGAGATGTATTGGACTGGAGCTCTTCCAGGGTGGTCTTTTGAAACGCATCCACAGTTGGGTGGAGACGTTAATATCGATATGAGTAGCATGAGGGACAATGCCGAAAAATATTTTACCGGTCTACAACGATGGATGACGTCAAGCGGAATGAGCGTGAAAAGTCTTTCGCCTGAAGTGGTAGATCCATCTCCCCAGATTGAACGACAGATTGAAGCCATATGTATTATACTAGGTATTCCAAAGCGAATATTTATGGGGTCGGAACGAGGTGAACTTTCTAGCGGACAAGACAAAAATTCGTGGAACGAACAGATTGCAGCTAGGCAAAATGGTTATGTAACGCCATGCATCATTGTTCCATTTATTGATCGGCTCATACTAATAGGTGTATTGCCCAAACCGAAGGACGGTTATAGCGTTCAATGGCCAGATTTAAATACCATGGGTGATATAGAAAGGGCGGATTTTGTCGGCAAAACAATCGAGGCTATGGCTAAATACATTGGCGGCAATGTAGAGAGTCTAATACCGCCAATGGAGTTTTTGACTAAATTCTTGAACATGTCAGAGGAAGAAGCCGAATCCATCTTAGAAGCAGCAAATGAAATCTTAGAAGAGCAAGAGCAAGAGCAAGAGCAACCTTTTCAAACAGGTCCAGGGGGGCATGTTCCAGATGGCACAGGTCCACATGGGAGAGGGATGGGACCGGGAGAAGGTAAAGCCGATGGTTCAGGAAGGAATGCAGAATGAACGCTAATGTACGTAAATCAGCAAAAGACATAATACGTCTTTACGAGGAAGGTGGAACGCTTAAAAGCTTGGCTGGAAAGTATCAAGTCGGATTGTCTATCATACGTAGGATATTAACAGAGCATAACGTTAGGATTCGTGATAAACATGAAGCTGCTATGCTACGCTCCAATATACCTGACGAAGAGGAAATAGAAGCTCGTAAAGCCGAATGTCGTAGGCGACATATGGAATTAATGCGCCAACGGTCTTCTCCCGCTCAAGCACCGCCGTCCAGCCGATTTTGTAATTCAATCCCACATACCTGTTTTACGAGACGTTAAAATGCCTGACGTTAAACCTGGCGAATCACAAGACGACTATATGAAACGGTGCGTCCCTTATGTAATGGCAGAGGCTGGAACGAAAGGTCAAAAACATGCAGTAGCCAAGTGTTTGGGGATGTGGAAGCAGGCGCAATCGGTATCGAATGTTCGCAGTAAGCGTAAACCTAATCCTCTCCGATCTGATCCCACTCGCACAGCTACGTTACGAAGGCTTGCCGAAACTGAGTTATCGCGACGCTTTAAACAGTTTGAACGTGAATTGTGGCAGTTGATAGTGGTTGAAGACGCTTTTGGTTTAACGCAAACAACGTTAGTTACCGCAGCTTACAATCCAAACCAACCTAGGGATAGCCGTGGTAGATGGACTAGCGGTGGAGGTGGCGGAGGAACATTGGGGTTTGATAAGTATGAAGGGTCAGAAAGGCCAGCAATACGCCCAGCTCAATCCATGGATGACGCAACGTTTAGTAAGCATGCCGAACGATTCAACAAAAAAATAACCACTGAAGAGCAAAAAGCCCTTACTGATTATTCTGATGACAACTCGATCAACGAATCTTTACGGGAAGGCAGGGCATTAGATGGGTTGGATCAAAAGCAAGTTCAACGTCTAGATTCGGCAATCGAAAAAGGAAAAGCCCCAAAAGCCATGCGTGTTGAACGCGTGATACGCATAGAAAGCGGGGATGAAGTTAAATCGTTAGCAAACAAAACGGTTTCGGATCGCGCATATACGTCTACTAGCATTAAAGGAGAAACCTACGCAAAGCTAGCTGCTGACACATTGCCTGAAATCGAAGACTTAATGGACATAAGCGGTTCACAATTCGTACGGATGGATATCCATATTCCTAAAGGTGCTCCAGTCGCCATGATGGGGAAGGGTGCTTTAGGAAGTACAGGCGAAGTTTTACTTCCTCGAAACGCAAAACTAAAAATTCATGCAGTCTATGAGATTGCAAATGAAGACAGAAAAATCGCAGGTAGAAAAACTTTTCGCATTCAAGCCGAGTATATACCCGAAACAACAGAAAACTCCACCATTAATTACAATCCAAACCAACCACGAGATCGAGGTAGATGGACTAGCGGTGGTTCTGCTGGGATGGACAGGGAGCCGTTGGCAGTATCGGGGTTGCCACCTGCCGACGAAGACGGTATGCGAGTGGGACCAGAAATGGAAAAGTTACGCGAAGCAGTTTCGGAATGGAAGGGGGATGACCGTAAGAAAGTAGCTAATATGGCACTAACCGAGCTTGAAGGCATCCCACAAATGGAAGCCGTAGTTGGAACTAGAGCTGACGGTAAAGTGATGGGTATAGCGGCGGTCAACTCTGGATTTGATTTGATGGAGGATTCCGGATTCATAGAAGTGGCGGCTCTTGCTACAGCCGAGCGCGGGAACGGTGTTCAGATGGTGACTGCTATCTGCGCTAAGGCAGCAGAGGAGGGTAAAGGAGTCTTTTTGGTTTCTGCCCAAGATGCTGTAGGGTTTTATCGACACATAGGGATGACCGAACACCCGGATAATCGATTTTCTCTTTCACCCGAAGAAGCTGCACAGTTTGCCGAGTATTTTGGACAAGTGATTAATGCCTACAATCCAGAATTCATAGCGATTGCGACGAAGATTGAGCCTGATAATGGCGTATTTGTAGACGCCAGGTTAACCGCTAATACTCGATGGCAGTTCATTACTAGTACCAAAAAACTAAGAGAGTTCCAAAAATGGTTAGAGAAGCAACTCTCCGTCTACGTACTATCGGCTGAAGAAGAGGGTTTTGAGGGGGAGCAAGCTATTGTAGAGCTACTAAACTTGCCTAGCATCAAAAAAACCCTAGAAAAAAATTTTTGGAGAGTCCTAACAGCGGAGGGGTACAAAAAGGGTACTGCTCGTATTTTCGACGATATGAAGGCGTCACAACGCGCTGTGGTGGAATGGACTCCAGAACAACAAGCCTTTTATAGAGGCACCAAGCAGGAATTTTTACGTAGTGCTTTTGGTAGACCAGCAGCCATCGAAAAAGTTAAACTATTGGCTGCGAGAGTATTCACCGACTTAAAGGGCATTACAGAACAAATGTCTAACGTCATTAGTCGTGTATTGGTGGAAGGGTTAACACAAGGCCAACACCCTACAGTCATAGCGCGAAGAATGATAAAGGAGGGAATCGGAACTAAAAAGCGAGGTGTTCAGTCCAGGGCGTTAACCATTGCCAGAACAGAAATCATAAGAGCCCATGCAGAGGGGCAGTTGGATGCTTTAGAGATTATGGGGGTAGATGAAATTGGCGTTATGGTTGAATGGTCTACTTCCGGTTTTAATGTTTGTCCTTTATGTAAGGAGCTTGACGGTATAGTGTTGACCGTGAAGGAATCTAGAGGAATGTTACCTAGGCATCCAAACTGTAGGTGTTGTTTTACACCAGCTAACATGGGCGAATCAACTAGCGGTCAGAAAAGACGACGCAGTGAGATTAAAGAGGCTATCGATAAAAGTATCGGGCGTGAACGTGGCAAGAATAAAAAGAAGCGATCTATTGAAGAACAAAAGCGACGAAGCAGATGGGTTGGTGCCGACAAGCGAATTGGTGAGAAACGACCAAAAAGCATGCTATCACAGTGATAGATGGTTATAGGAGTCTAAAAGTGAGCAATCACACTCCAACGGAAGAAGCGATTTTAAACGTACTAAGCGATGGAATGCCCCACACCCGCGAAGAACTCCATACTTGTCTACCTGATCCCCTAAGTGCCATTTCTGCCATCCAACCTCACATTTCCCACTTGCGATCAAAGCTAGTTCCAATCGGTCATGACATAGTGTGTGAGTTCCGCGACCGGCAATATATGTATCGATGGATACGTCTCCTCACGGGGGGTCCGCCTTAAGACTTGTCTTAATTCTATAATCATGACTATTGACTGTTATTTATCTTTCGTGTTAAAATACACGTATGGAACGAATAACAGCTAATCTAGCGGGGAAAACACGACGAGCTACACTGCACGGTCGTGAATACATCATTGCTCCTCTCACTCTAATTGTACCAGGCGTCTTGAATGGATCACAAGGTCCATTATTCTACCCTTTAGATGAAATCAAGCGAAATTATCAAGCTTGGAACCATGTTCCAATCGTAGTATATCATCCGGAAAATCATACTTCAGCCAGAAACCCTGAGGTGTTAGACAAGCAAGGTATCGGAATTGTCTTGCAGGCTAACGCAAATGGAAAGTTGACGGCAGAAGGTTGGTTTGATATTGAGAAAACTAAGCGGGTTGACCATCGAGTGTATGATTCTTTAGAAGCCGGCATCCCAATTGAACTCTCAACCGGACTCTATACCGATAGTGATAAGGCTGAAAATGGTGCTGAATTTAATGGCAAGCCTTACATCGCTATAGCTAGAAACTATCGTCCAGACCATCTCGCAATTTTACCAGATCAAACTGGCGCATGCTCTCTTACAGACGGTTGCGGTGTGCTTATGAATGAAAATCATTCTATGAAGCGAACTAGAATGCTGAATAGGCTTAAAGTGCGCAGAATTATCAACGCCTACAATTCCAATCAGCCTAAAGACTCCAAAGGACGCTTCAGTTCTGGTGGAGGTGGAGGCGGAGGAGGCGGAGGGGGTTCACTCGGCAAAGGTAAAAACAGTGGTAGGAATTATGGTGCTGCAGTAGGGGGGGCTGGAGGAGGAGGAGGAGGAGGAGGAGGAGGAGGAGGAGGAGCAGTTATTTCTTCCGCCAAAAAGGCAGGATTCAAAGTAAGTTCCGGAAGTATGTCTGAAAAGGAATTTGAAGAGGCTGGCGAAACATCCGGTAGTGCAATGCATCTCTACACTGATAAGGCACATTTACGGGTCGAGAAATCAGGTAGATGGGAGTTGGGACATAAGGATAAATATGGTGCTCAGAGTACGGCTGGTACTGGAAGTAGCGAGTTGGATGATTTCATTAAAAAAGGGGTTGTAACAGTGAGAGGAAAGAAAGTAAAGCGGGATAAGCCTATCCTGAACATGTCAAATAGACTTAAAGTGCGTAGGAGCTGAAAGTTAGGCCCTTCGTAAACGGTAAATGGAAGGTATCCGTTGAGGTGGTGAAACGGTCAGGAGAATATGGTTCGCTATCTACAAAAACTAAGACGTTCAGAAATGAAACTGCCGCTATAAAATATGCCAATCGTTTGATTGGCGACTAAACGAACAACTTCAACTTTCATAGGAGAAAAACGAATGAAACTTACTAACGAAGATCGTACCGAGATTATTGAAAATCTCGTAACCAATGGTTGTTGTTGGAATGAAGAAGATCGTGAAGTGTTAAGCGTTATGGACGATCAACACCTGGTCAACTTCGCTAAACAATTGGAAACGGATCGACAGTATGATGCAGTCGTGAATGCTGTTAAGGAAGGTTTCGGTGAAATGGATGTCAAACTCAATGCCATGCCAGCATTTATTAAAGAGAAAATCGCTGCCAAGGAAGAGGCGGAGGATGAAGAGGAAGAGGAAGAGGAAGAGAACAAATCACCCGCAGGAAATAAAGAGCCTACGGAAGAGGAATGGTTGGCTTCCGCCCCTAAAAGCATTCGTGAACAACTCACTTATGCTCAAAACATGATGGCCAAAGATAAAAAGGCTATTATTGAGAAATTGACTGCAAACCTGGAAGGTGATTCCAAGGATGCTACAGTGACCATGCTTAACAAGATGGATCTTGACGCACTGCGAAGATTGGAGGTTCTTGCACCCAAAGTTGAAAACGAGAGCAAAAGCGAATCATCGTTTAACTATATTGGCCAAGAGGGCTTTGCTCCTCTCACTTCGAATGAAGAGAAAGAAGACGTTCTCGACATTCCGACCATGATTTTTTAACACTACTACAGTAGTGTGTTCCAACAATTCAACCAATAAGCCGGAGAAAAAACCATGGCTAAAGGAACTGAAATTATTGTTACTGCGAATCCCCGTGGCGTAAAGGCGGAAGGTTTCGTAAGCGGTACTCCCAAACCTGGAACGTGTATGCAGGTTAAAGCCGCAACGGAACCCGTGGGTGGACGTCACACATGGGAGGTTTTCAATGCTGATGCTGATGGGAACCGACGCATTATTGCCATACTTTTGCCCAAGCGATTGGAGGGAGGCTTGGAGACTGCCGCCTACGTTGACGGTGATCGTTGTTACCTTTACTTCCCGTTGCCTGGCGACATGCTTAACATGCTTGTAGCAAACATCAGCGGTACAAGCGACACATTTGGCATTGGCGATTTGCTGATGGTCGACGACGGTACCGGAAAGCTTATTGCCAGTACAGGTTCTCCAGAAAGCGAACCTTTTGTTATGATGGAAACCGTAAGTACCGCGCTTACTGCTGATACTCTGGAATGGGTAATGTTCACTGGATATTGATCCAAACTGGGCATTTATTAGCCAATAAACCTTCCTTTTCAGGAGAAAAACACATGTTTGTTGACAATTACATTGCAGCCCCAGGAATGTCTTCTTCACCTGGGGGGCTAACGGAAATGTTCTCTCGTCGTATGTTCGATCCCGGTTTGAAGCGTCCGTATTTGGACGAAAAAGGACGACGTTGCGTATCGATCTTGACAGGTAGAACGGAGAACCGCAAAGGCGATGACGGAAAGATTATTTGTAATGCCGACGGTATTCCTGTTGATTTTCCGGTTCGCAAAAAGGTTCTAATTCAAAACCTCCAATCGCGAGGCATTTGGGATCCAACCTGGAATGCTACATCCCTTCGAAAAGATGATTGGATTAAGATTGATAAGACGGTGTTAAGGGCTACTAGAAAGAGAATGCGGGCATGGGCCGATTTGGCGGCTGCAAATACTTATGGGGGCTTTAACGGGATGGCCGTCCCCATTCTTGAACACGAACTTATGACCGATCCTGGTGAAGCTATTATCGACATGGAAGGAACTACGGAAAGTCGAACTGATGCGCCAAAGTGGCAACTTGAAGCGTTGCCGTTGCCCATTACGCATTCTGATTTCACGTTCAGTCAAAGACGATTGGCTATCAGTCGTAATAGTGGTACACCTCTTGATGTAACCATGGCTGAGGCTGCTGGGAGGCGAGTCGGTGAAGCCATTGAAAAGATGACTATCGGTACGTTGGATTTAAGCTCTGTCAGTTTTGCTGGGACGGCTTCTGACTATGGCGATAATCCACGAATTTACGGATATCTAACTGCACCTAACCGTATTACTAAGACAGATTTGACCAAACCGGATGGGTCTAATTCTGCTACTACGGTAGGTGAAATCATCGCTATGCGAGAATTGGCTTATGCTCAAAATTTCTTTGGTCCATTCATTCTGTATCACAGCACTGATTGGGATACTTACTTGGATAACGATCATTATGTAATGACCACATCTGGTGCAGCAGCCCCTACAAAGACGCTGCGACAAAGGATTCAAGAGATTGAAGGCATTACGGCTGTCCGCCGATTGGACTTTATGACCCCGACCGCAATGGGTAGTACGTTCAATTTGCTACTCGTCGAGATGAGTGCCGAAGTAGCCCAGGCCGTTAATGGCATGGAAGTTACCACCATGCAATGGGAAGAGAAAGGCGGTTTGGAATTGATGTTCAAAGTTATGTGTATCAAAGTACCGAGAATCCGGTCACAATATGTCGAAAATACGACTACCAAAAAGACCGGTATCGTACACGGTACACCAGCATAAGGTTCTGGGTGGTGAGTCGCTCCCTCCACCTGTCTGGGTGGGGGGAGTATTTTACACATATACAAAGGGAGCGAATAAATGACGATGCGATTCAGACTTTTGAGAGGTTTTCACGAACAAGGCGACAAAGATTCTGAAGGTAAGACCATTCTTTACAAGCCTGGTGATGAATTTACCAGCAAGACCGACCTCGTGGATAGATTCAACAAGCGAGGTTGTGTTAAATTCGAACGATTGCCAGATTTGCCTGATCCGGTAGTTTCCTCTAACGAGAATCAAGTCAGTTTACTTGATGAAACGGGTGTAGAAGACGATTTAGATGATTTTACCATAGCAGAGTTGCGACAACGGGCAGAAGATGAGGGAGTGAACATTTCTGGGCTACGACGGAAAGATGAAATCATCGACGTCTTAAGGGGTCAATCCAATTAATTAGGGTAGCTCCATGACACGACGTATTCAAAAAAGTGATCTCACCGGGATTATCGATCACGATACTGACATTAATGTAGAACCCTTCATTTTAGCAGCTACAGCGTTAACAGATGCAGTGGCTGATCACGATGATAACGGTCTATTGAGTGATGAGCTTCTTCGTGAAATTGAACGCTGTTTAGCGGGCCATTTTTATGAAAAGCGGGATCAAGCTTACTCTTCTAAATCTACAGACGGTGCCAGTGGTAGTTTTCAAGGACAATGGGGAAAACTTCTTGAAAGAACGAGTTGGGGGCAAGATGCTCTAATTTTAGACATAACCGGTTTCTTGCAAAGCATTCAAGTAGGCCGTCAAAAAGCTTCGATGGATTGGTTAGGTAAAGCTCCAAGTGACCAAACTGATTTTGCGGATCGTGATTAATGTCACACGAGACTAAAGATTTACTCCAAAAAGCCGTATTATTAGAGGCAAGTGGGGTAGACCGTAACGGTGAACCTACCGTAGATGCTGCTACCGAGATTGACGTACGATGGATAGACGGACAAACGGAGGCATTAAACAAGGATGGGGTGGTTATCGGGTATGACGCTACTGTATTGACATCCCAGGAAATAGCTCTAGAAAGCATAATGTGGCTAGGTACAGAGGAGAATTGGGATGCCTTGAGTAGTTACAGTGACGTATATCAAGTTAAAATGCGAAAGGACACGCCCGACGTTAAAGGACGTAATCATCGTTACCGGTATTTGTTGATGCGATTTCGAGACACTTTACCAACGATTAATTAAATGCCGTTCGACAGCCAGCCTAAATCCGAACGTATCGGTACTGACCCGTTGTCCGGTAGAGTCCGCCGTAAGCTGTTGGAACCGTTTGTTTATCGTGTATCAATTGGCGGTCTACTGCGAGAAATTGAAGTACCTGTCGGATTTGAGTACGATGGGGCATCCATTCCCAAAAGGTTACGATTAACGTGGCCTGCTTGGCTTATACGTTGTTTGCCCAATTGGTTACGATGGTTAGGTCGTATAGGTATTCCAGTGTGGGTATTGTTTCCACCTGTTGGCGACTATGATCGTGCAGCCATCATACACGATTGGTGTTATAGTGTTACCGGTGATACGCCTCGTTGTATTGCCGATGCTATATTTTATGATGCGATGTTGGAGGAAGGCGTTAAATGGCGTCGTCCTGTCATGTTTTATGCTGTTCGCTGGTTTGGCGGATGGGCTTACCACTCTAAGTAAAAGGAGCAATAGCATGTTTCTGATTGACACAGAAAAGTTTGGCGAAAAGGTTGAGAAGGATTGTGAGGCAGCGGCACGAGCAGCGATTGACTTAACCTGCGACAACCTGTCGCTGCGCAAGGGTCAACTCCGTCGAGCCCTCCACAAGCACGACTGGCAAGTTGAAACCGAATTGTACTGGAACGCTTACCAGGGAGGTGCTGGAATCGACCCGGATCGGCTCCGTGAGATTCTCGAAATCATCCTGGAGTTCATCCGCGCATTGCTGACGTTGTTCAACTTCTCGGCTGACGAGTAGCTATGAAGCGCAAGCGGAAAACTAAGGGGCACCGCCATGCGGGAAAGAAGAAAAACCATAGCCGAAAAGCTCTATACAAGAGGAGAAAGCAACGTGAAACGAGATATACTCATCACAACCATTCTGGTCTTGTTTCTCTTGGCGGCACTTGTAGCATCGGGTGCTGAGATTGAAGGGCCAGATACCGTTGAGACAGGAAAGCCTGCTTGGTTTTCCTTGAAAACCGATCCCGGTGAACGGGCGTTCTATCTGCCACTGCCAGGAGCGCCAATCGATACTAACCCAAAACATATTGCAACTGGTTCCGCTCTGTTTTGGACGAATACTCCAGGCACCTACTCAATTATTGCTATCTGCGGGAAGTCTTGGGACTCGGCCTCTGCTATTAGCAAAGTGGTCATTGTAGCAGGGGAGGCACCGAATCCGCCAAACCCTCCAGACCCCCCAGGACCGAATCCTGGGGGGAAGCAACAGGTAGTCATATTCTACGAAACCTTCCAATTGGACAATCTTCCACGAGGCCAGCAAGTCCTTCTAAAAAGTCTGGAGTTCCGCAAGAAGCTCAAGGCGGCAGAACACAACCTGCTGGGAATCTACGATATCAATATCCTGGGGAGTGGCGGAACAATTCCCAAGGTGTTAGAACCATATGTCCAAGCTGCCGGTGATAAGAACGTGCCTTGTATTTGCATCGCCCCAATTGAGGGTGGAACCATCAAGTGCTACGATCTTCCTGCTGACTCGGCAGCAACCCTTGAACTGATCCGGAATGGAGGTGCCTAATGACAACGAGAATTATCAACGACTCCAATTGGCATCTGGCCCTCCAACCGTCACGTACTGAAGACGGTTCGCCCCAGGTGTTGCCACGTCGCACCCGTTGCGGGTCCCCGCAGGCTGAAGCGATGGGACTGGTTCCAATGTCTGAACGCCCAGACCTACTTATCCCAGAGGATGAGTGGAAAGAGCGAATTGAAGAGGCCCACGCTGAGCGGACGATGCCTTACCATCACTGGCATGAAGCAGGGGCCGTCAAGAAAACGCAGAACGGCTACGGTTACTGTTGGGCCTACGGTCTCACCTCTGCCGTGGAGATGGGCCGACTCTCGGAAGCTCAACCCTACGTTCGACTCGCTCCCAATTCCTTGGGATGGCTCGTCAACTGGCGGAATGCTGGTTACTACTGCGACTCGGCTATCAAGGGGGCCAAAGACCGCGGTATCGCCTCCCTGGAGAAAGCCGGTGGTAGTGATAGTGTGTTCAATCACAGCCGTTTTGACGACGACTGGGAAGAGGACGCCAAGAACTACCGTCCCAGCGAGTGGTTTGACACGGGTGGGAGCCAAGCTGAGATGGCTCGACAATGCGTTTCTCTGTTGCTGTTAGGTATCCCCCTCTATATCGCCTACAATTGGTGGGGACATGCTTTGATGGCGGGTGGAGTAGAGTGGGATACTTCTTGCCTCTACAATATCCGATGGTTGATCTTAAATTCTCACGACGATGGATGGATCAAGCTGGACGGCAACCGAGGTGTGCCCGATGAAGCCTACGGTATTGGATCGACAACATATAGGAAGGTGGTATAGCGATGCCCGGTCACGTACGAGATGCAGCAAACCAAGTCAATGTTGCAGCGGGTGATGCCCGTCGGCACATGGAATCTCTGAGTGCCTGGGGTAAGTCGATCTGCAAGAGGGTCTACGATATGCTAGGCACTGCGCAAAGTGACGGTATTACTATCACAGTGATAGGTGTACCAATCAGCATCAAACTAGGTCAACCAGAAGAAGGCGATGTGGGACCAATCATCCAGCGGTTGCGTCGGTTGTGGGAGGAGCGTAATGAAGACTGGTAGACCCAGGTATCCCCAATGACCCACACTGAAGAGATCCAAGCCCTCCGCACAATGCTGCAAGAGGTTCGAGACAGTCAGATTCGGCTGGAAGAATCCATTGCTGCAATGCGGCCCCATTGCGAAAAGAGGTTTGGTGACATTGAAACTACCCTCTACGGTAATGGAACAGCGGGGCTCAAATCTGATGTAACGCGGTTGAAGGTGTGGGCATCGGTCGGAATCGGGGCGTGTGGGCTCGTTGGCGGTCTGGCGGGGGTGTTGCTAGGTGTGTTACTTGAACGATTTTTAGGATAGTCAATGGCGGCCGTAGAAATCACCGTGCAGGGTAGTTTGAGCTAATTGCCCTTGGGATCAATAGAGGGAAACGCGCTGTCACGGGATTGGAAGCGAGGGAATAGCGACAGGTGGCACAGTAATGCACAACGACAAATACAGCTACAAGGATTTCCTCCAACGTGATTTGAGGGGGACGAACGCCCTTGACTGGTCGGACGTGATTAAGGTCACGCAAGCGGGCAACGAAGAAATGCGCGGGCTGGTCAAGCAACACAACCTAATCTTAATGGGCAACGGCAACGGCCGGGTGGGGCTTGTGTCTAAGGTCTATCTGCTTATGTGGATGCTGGTTTTTCTGGCGGGCGTTTTTGCGGTGGGTGGATGGAGGTGAATTAGT
>Ga0180433_10004540_pt1 | contig 19417 bp, 17 predicted proteins | sample SS_ome_8_FD_132980 | JGI IMG/M metagenome (GOLD analysis project Ga0180433, IMG submission 132980) | Hypersaline lake sediment archaeal communities from the Salton Sea, California, USA - SS_1_D_1 metaG | ecosystem: Environmental > Aquatic > Non-marine Saline and Alkaline > Hypersaline >... | reverse complement strand
TAGTTGCTGATGTTTTTCCAGGTATAGATAATGTTGATGTGATAAGACCATTTACCGTTCAATGGATTAGATATCATAATTATGAAAGCTCTATGAACTATCTTTATAAGTTCACTATTTTCACTTATTCAGATGGTGGCAACGGTCCTGGAGATTTTGATGATTGGAGAAATATTGAATTTGATTTTTTCAAAAACAGTGATTTCACTAGGTAATCGTTCTTTTTTCTAAATTTCATTGTGAAGAGAATATCGATGTCCTGTTGCCATTGAAAGAAGGAGTCCTATAAGACCCGGTATGAGGGTCTTTACAAGAAAACCCGCTAGGGAAAGAACAAATGCGATCTCATAGGCAACCCCATAGGACCCAAGTAATACTACAAAGACCCCTTCTCGAACACCCAATCCTCCAATTGAAATCGGTATCATATTGGCGACCACTACAGAGATGATGCTGATAAGGACGAATTCGATATATGGTATTGTCAGATCATAACTCTGGGCAAGAATAAAGACCTGTGTAGCGGCAATTATCCAGATAGCGATCTCTAGGATAAATGGTAAGATCGTCTGTGAGAGTGTTGGTAGATCCTCATACATCAGATCAAGAGAATCATCGAGATTTTCCTTGTATCTTTTTGGGATGAATGGTTTGATGATGAAGTTAAAGAATGTGCTCCCTCTTTTTTTTTCCATGAAAAAGAGAAACGCGATGAAATAAATAATGAAGAAGATAAGTATGATGGGTAGGAAACTTGGGAATTTTGAGAATAAGAAGAGGGAGCCAAGAAATGCTAGAAATACTCCGGCCAATAGATTCAATGTACCATCTATTATAGAGTTTGTGAGACATTTTTCAAAGGTTACCTTTGATTGTTGTTTGAGATAATAGATTCTAAGATGTAGACCAATGCCTCCCGGTGTTACAGATCCAAAGAACAATCCAATGAGAAATAATTGTAAGAGTTGAGATAAAGCTGTTGGTATCCTTTGGATGTTGCAGATATATCTCCATTTGAATGTTGAAAGAAGGAGTTTTGGAAGGAAAACAAGTAATGAAATGATATAATAGTACCATGATATCGCTGAAAAGGAGAAGAGTATCTTTTCAATGCCTATATCATAAATTATATAGCCAAAGAGTGCAAGCCCGATAATGGGGATGATCTTTGTGATATGTTTAAAGGAGACTGTCATTACCATGAGGACATACCCTAATAATGACATTGGTTAAAAAGATGGTCTATCTAAAGATATGTACGATTTTTCTTTTTAGGAATCAAGAACATTATATCCTTCATCTTGTGTGACATGTGAGATAACAATTGGTGGAGGTTTCGATGCGTCCTTTGGATGTTTGATCTCATCGACCTCTTTGACCTGTATTGTAATTCCCTCACCTACTTTTGCTCGATATGCCTTTTTTATTTCATCCTTAACTGTTTCAACTGAAGGACCGATGTTTCGTAGATCCTCATCGATGACAAGGAGGATATCTATTTCGTTTATTTTTTGTTGAATGATCTGGTATTGTTTTATTTTGAAGGTGTTCAATCGGTTTAGAACTGGTGTGATGAAACAGAAAGCCCCGGGTGGGAATATCTTGCCATCCGGAAGGATAATATTTGCTCTGCTTCGACCTTCAACGCCGCCCTCTATGATCGTTGTTGTTAGTCCACAGTCACATTCATAATCTTTTTTTAGACGTACCCAGTCGTCCATCCCAGTATATCTTATGATGGGTGTAGCTGTCCCCCATAATCGGGTAAGCACGATATGACCTCGTTTTCCATCTGATACCAGTTCTCCATTGTCATCAACTGCTTCAAGATGGAAATAGTCATCATGGACATGCCACATTCCTTTCCCACATTCAAAAGCGATATCTGCTTGAGCTTCAACAGAGGGATAGATATTTAGGAGTCTACATTGGAATGCATCTTGAACATAATTCCTCGTATACTCATCAAGCATTGCTCCACCGGTCCAGAAAAGCTTTGGTGTGAGTTTTTCCCCGTATCCTTTTCTTCGTAGATAGGCAAGATGTTGAAATGTTGCTGGATATGTCATGATGACATCAGGATTGAATTCTTCGAGTCTTTTTATTAGGGTTTTCATAGGTGTATTGACATCAATGTTGAGGGTTTTTTCAGAATGAAAGAATGCTTTTAGATGTTTTTGGAAATGTTCTTGTGAGACCAGGTCTATACGATAGGGGTTAAAGTTACCCACGTGTGCAAATGTTGTTTTTTTCCAGTTCAATCCTAGGTTATCAAGTTCTCTGGCAGTGAGCATCACTGCCTTTCCAATAGTATAAAAATCGGTATGGATACACAATGGTTTTCCGGTGGTTCCCCCAGTGCAGACGATGTGTTTATTTTTGGTGTTTGCATGGTTTGATAAGAGCTGTTGAGGGAAGTGTTTTTTGATATCATCCTTTGTAATGTAGGGAAGTTTTGTAATATCATTTAGGCTTTTGATGTCGCGGGGGTGAACCTGGTTCTTTTTATAGATATCATGATAGAATGGAATGGTGTAAGCATAGGATATAATGTTTCTAAAAGCCTTTGTTTTGTACTTTTCGATCTGTTCTGTTGTTTTTATTTTGATTCGTTTTGCATCAGTAAAATATGCTTTGAGAAGTGGTAGGGATATGAAAGGATTTAATAACGGGTTCATATCAATCAACGTAACAATTGTTAACATCTGTGGTTATTTTAAATTATCTAAACCTATTCCTCATCCACCTGAGGATATCCATCACCTTTTGCAAGCTCAACAGGCATCAGATCATAGGCAAACACAGGGAACAGATCCTGGATACGTATCATTAACACTTGATTAAGTGGGAACTGGATGATTTTCTTATTCTTCTTTATGCCTGAAACGATGTACTGCGCAGCTCGTTCAGGTGTCACTGCGCCCTGCCGATGATATTCTTCTATCATGGGTGTATCAACAGAACCCGGTTTCACAGTTATAATATCTATATTATAACGCTGTTTTGCCTCAGCTCTCAAACTTTCCATGAGCCAGCTCACTGCAGCTTTACTAGCACCATAAGCTCCCCATCCCGGCACACCTCGTCTATCAGGGAGGGTTGAAAGAGCAACAATGGTGCCTGATCTCTGTTTTTTCATAACCGGTAACAATTGCTCAACAGCATAAACGATCCCCATGAAATTGATATCAACTGATTTTTTAAGGATACTACTATCAAATGTCTGTATTGGATTTGGAATAAGGATGCCTGCTGAAAGAATCGCGAGATCGATGGAACCAAATGATTTCTTCGCAAATGCGACTGCCTCAATGATATCCTCACGCTTTGTCACATCACATCGTTTATAGATAACCTTCTTTGGATCATTTGTAAGACTACCAGCTATCTCTTTGAGATTCTCTTCACGTCGAGCAAATAATGCAAGTTTACAATCTTCCTTGATGAGCAGTTTAGAAACTTCTTTTGCCATCCCGCCAGTGGCTCCAACGATTATCACATTCTTACCTTTTATATCCATAAGATTACCTCAATGAGAATCACTTCACTATTTATTGCTAATTTTCTCAAAAACAAGCATATTCTTTTACATTAAATAGTTTTCACCATTTTCTCCTTATTTGTTAAAGGAAAACATTAAAATCATACTATAAAACATACAGGTACAATGACTCGTGTCGTGATTGTCGGAGTTGACGGTGGAACATTGGACCTCATGGACCCCTGGATGGACCAGGGCAAACTGCCCACTTTTCAAAAGATCCGTGACCAAGGACTCTATGGAAAACTTAGGTCAACAACGCCTTATTACTCAGCACCAGCGTGGGTCTCCATAGTTACAGGTTGCCAACCTGGAAAACATGGAATTTATGATTTTTTCCGAACAGACACTTATAAAAAAAATATTGTGAGCTCACGACAAAGAAAAGTACCTGCGATCTGGAACATACTGACAAACAACTACAAGAAAAGTATCGTTGTAAACGTACCTGGTACCTATCCGCCGGAGAAAATAGATGGGATCATGATAACAGGTCTTCTCACCCCATCACCAGAATCGAATTACACATATCCAAAGAACATCAAACAAGAACTTACTGATGGAAAGCTTGGAACATATCTCTTAGAACAAGTCGCAGTTGATGATATTCCTAAAGGATTAACCGCTCGATATGCACCAGAAAAACTAGCAGAACAAATCAATGAGCTAACCTCATCACATGCCCAGGTCATTATGAATCTAATGAATCGGGAGGAATGGGACTTCTCCATGGTAGTCTTCAGAGGCACAGATGATGTACAACATTTACTATGGGATCGACAGGACCTTGTTCTTTCATGCTATCAAAAGGCAGATGAATACCTGGGACAAATGATGGAACAATACCCAGACGCACTATTTATCATAGTCTCAGACCATGGATTCGGAAAACCAAAAAAATACTTCTATGTGAACAATGCCTTATACAATGAAGGATTTCTGAAGACAACATCCAATCCTTCAACAAGTCTGAACACACTTCTCTCCATTATCTTTGATAAACTCAGTCGTATCATCTTTCATATTGTACCCATGCAGAAGATCATGAGATCCTCCATCGGAAGAAAACTGATACTCTCATCCAATTCATCTGGTAATATCGATATAGGTAACACTATAGCAATGTATCATTCAGTATGTTCAAGAGGGATACGTATCAATCTTAAAGAAAAATACCCCTATGGCCTCATTGAAAAAAAGGATTATGAAACAATTCGAGACAGCCTCATAGAATTCTTAAAAAAAATAAAAGACCCTGAAACAGGGGAACAAATAGTTGAAAGAATATACACCACAGAAGAGATATACGGTAAAGAAGCTGTGAATGACCCATTGGACATCATTTTTGATCTAAAAGATGGATATGGGGCCCAGGAACTCTTACAACCTCCAGAGGGACTGAAGGCAGCTTTACAATCAAAAAAGAATAAATTATCGATTATTTCGCCACCTGGTTTCTACGACTGGATGGGGGACCACAAACCACATGGTATTCTCTTCATGTATGGGAAGGATATCATCTCTCATAAAACCCTTGATGCATCCGTCCTTGACATAGTTCCAACGGTTCTTGCTGCATTAAAGACACCTATTCCAAAACATATTGATGGGAAGGTATTAACTGATGCATTCCAAAAACCACCAGATATAACCTATAGTGAAAAACAAAAATCAGCAGTGTCACCTTTATCACTTTCTGAACTTAGCGCGATCAAAAAACTTAGAAAGAAGGTTTAAAAACAATTTCAATGAATTTGATGTCACATGGTAAGCAATCGGTTATTCTCCCAACTTAAAAAATTCCTCCCAATCATCGGGATCTTTCTCTTTATCTATACTATATATATGCTTGATTTGGGAAAGATCGTTGATGCATTCCTCTCCATCAATCCACTCTATCTTTTAATCTCGTTGCCATTGACCTTACCAAGACTAATCATTCGAAATGAGGCTTGGCTTCTTATTCAAAGGGAACAAAAGATACATATTCCTTTCTGGACCTCATTAAAGATATTCTTGATCGGCTATTTTTATGGTAGTATCACACCGGCATATATAGGGCAATTAATGAGAATACCCTATATGAAAGAGGAAACAGGAGAACCGTATGGCAAATTATTCATAAACTCATTTTTAGAAACAACCCTTCACACTCTCTCTCTTTATGCCATGATATTTATTGGGGCACTCCTTGTTCTTGGGACCTTTCCTCAACTCATTTGGCTCATAATCATATGGTTTGTAATACTTACTATTATCATAGGGTTCTTCATTGATAAGAAAAGAGGGGAAAAGGTATTTCATTTTCTCATACGATATTTTATCCCTTCATCGTTAAGACCATATTTCACACGATTTGTGGATACATTTTACCATGATTTCCCAAAGTTACGAGGACTCGCCCTTCCTGTTTTTGTAGCCATGTTCACCTGGATCATCATATTTTCACAGGAATATATCATTGTTATTGCTCTTGGTCTTGACATCCCGTATTTGTATTTTCTTTTATTGTTCCCCGTTGCAAACGCAGCTGGATTTCTGCCGGTAACCTTTGCGGGTCTTGGGACAAGGGAGTTTACAGCAGTCCTCATCTTTTCAACCCTCTTTGGCATACCGGGGGAAAAAATTTTTGTAGTAAGTCTCCTGGGTTTCATCATAACAGATATTGTTACGGGACTGATTGGATTCTTTGTTGCATTATTCGATGCCCGATCAAAAGGTGTTTCTATGAAAAAAAGAATGTCCTTGATACAACAAAAGTAAACATAAATCTGATATACCCATATGATTATTACCCCTGCAAGAAAAACATGAACACCGATAGAATTCTTGGAAAAGATTTGTGATGCATATGAATGGCGAGGGCATAGGTTTTGGAAAAACAATTTTGTTTAACGAGCATTTTGTTGTCTATGGTATACCAGCGATTGTTTCAGCAATTGGTAAGTATACTGTAGCAAAAGTTAGGCCATTTGAAACGCCGGGTATCGATCTTTTAGATAACCGTGATGCGACACCTCGGTATAAAGAGGATAAACGAGAACAACAACAGGATTCGTTACATCGAATCATCGAGAAGATGAAACTCGACATTACAGACGATGGTATTCAAATTGAGCTTGCTGGAAGTCTGTATGCTGCTAGTGGAATTGGTGCCAGTGCTGCCTCATGTGTTGCTATTGCGCGGGCGTTATCTGAATATTATAATATTGATCTCTCTGATGAGCAGATAAACGAGATCGCATTTGAAGGTGAAAAAGGATATCATGGAACACCATCAGGCATTGATAATACTGCATCAACCTTTGGTGGATTGATATGGTTCCAGAAGAACAATCCCAATATAATGGATAGGATATCCTTGAACAATCCGCTTGAGATCGTCATTGGAAACACTGGAAAGGTTGCAAACACTACTGCTGCTGTTGCAGGTGTAAAAGAACGCAAGGAACAGTATCCTGAGAAATATCAGGAGATATTCAACCGAGCGGAAAACATTGCGTATCTTGCTAAACGGGCGTTCATCGATGAGGATCTTCATGAGATAGGAAAGCTCATGAATGAGAATCATAAATTACTTCAACAGATAGAGGTCTCTTCAAGGGAACTTGATTTCATGGTGAAACTTGCTCGTGATGCAGGTGCATACGGTGCAAAACTTACCGGCGGGGGCCTTGGCGGTAACATGATCGCATTGACCCCTGGAAGAAACCTTCAAGAAGAGGTTGCAACTGCTCTGGAGAAAGAAGGGTTCCAGACATTGAAGACCCGCATTGGTGTGAAACGAGGCGGTGTCGTAGAATGAATCTCAGATCGTTCTTACAGACGCTCGAAGATCAACAGAAGCTTACTAGAATAAGTAAAGAGGTCTCTCATGAATATGAGATCGCTAATATCATATACTCTCTTGATGAACAACCCGTTATCTTTGACAATGTAAAGGGATTTGACTTTCCTATATTTAGCGGGATAACATCGAATAGAGATATCATCGCCCAGGGCTTGGGAACAACAAAGGAACAATTATTGTTCAAACTTGTGGATGCTCTGCAACATCCTAAGACTCCACCGATTGTTGATTCTGCTCCTTGTCAAGAGGTCATTATCAAAGAACCTGATCTTACAAAACTTCCCCTGCTCCATCATTTAAAAGGTGATGGTGGTCGATATGCAACAGCGACGGTTGCAACCATCAAGGATCCTGATACAGGGAGAAATGTTTCCTATCATCGGTTGATGGAGGTTGGGAAGAATACATTCACTGCTAGATTAATAAAGAACCGACAGACCCGTACAGCTTATGATAAGCTCGAGGGAGATCTTGAGATGGCCGTCTGCATTGGTAACTCTGTTGCAGTGATGATAGCTGCATCACTAGGGCCTCCATCAGGTGTGGATGAATTTAGTATCGCCCATAAACTTGATGAGACGCCTCTTGTGAAATGTGTTACTAAAGACCTTGAGGTTCCAAAGGATGCTGAGATCGTTCTAGAGGGAAGACTCACAAAGGATGTTGATAGGGAAGGACCATTTGTTGATCTTACAGAGACCCGTGATTTCGAACGTCAGGAGCCTGTGTTTGTCATTGATTGTATTACTCACAGGAAGGATGCGATGTATCAAGCATTGATCCCAGGTCGTCTTGAGCACAAGACATTGATGGGGATGCCAAAGGAACCTACGATTTATGATCAGGTGAGTAAGGTGACAACCTGTAAGAATGTGCTGGTAACCATGGGTGGTGGTTCCTGGCTTCATGGTATCGTTCAGATAAAGAAAGATCATCATGATGAACCAATGAAGGCGATTGAGGCAGCGTTTAAAGGTCATGGCAGTATGAAACATGTGGTCATCGTTGATGAAGATGTGGATATCTATGATCCCAATGCTGTGGAATGGGCGATTGCAACCCGTTTCCAGGGCGATGATGATCTTGTCATTAAAAAAGATCAACCTGGTAGCTCATTGGATCCTTCTGGGAAACATGAGCCGGGTAAAAAGACATTGACAGCAAAGGTTGGTGTTGATGCAACAATCCCTCCAAATGTCGATAAAAGTAAATATGAGATCGTGAAATATCAAAAGCTTGATGTCTCAACATATTGCGGGTGAAGGAAAACAGAGGGTCTTTTTCGAGAAACATTTGCTGGATGATGATGTGATCCTTATTGTTGGTGGTGGTGAAAGATCCCATGTTGGTGGGGTGGTCATCTGTGAGCCGGGTCAGCCAGTTCAGATTCTAAGTCTCCCTGGTCATTATGATATGAAGGTCTTGCGACCCTTGGCTCTCGCTGCTTGCAAGAAATATCAGAAAAAGGTGACTGTTCTTGGGGGCATTCATATTGATGATGCATCACGTGAGGATATTGATACGGTAGTTGAGAATTGTAAGACTTTAGAGGATCATTTATGAAAGATACCTTTTGTTATCATTGTTGCATAGCTACCTTTTGGTAAAATAAATGAGATTTGTACCTTGTTTCTCATGCTTTGATCTGAACTGTTCAATGGATCTTTTGTTGGCTGGGTACCGCTGAATTCTGTTGGTTTGAGGATCACTTGTCGCTCTAATGATGATAAATAAACACCTGTTTTACTCTTTATGTCCAAATCCTGTTGCCGAATACCTTGTTTAAATAATACCTTAGAGATCATATCATTCTCAAGAGCGGTATAGGTTTCTTTTGGGCTTACTGTTTTGAATGTTTCTGGGATCAGTTTTGCTTGTTGTTTTGTTAGTTGTTGGTAGAAGAGAAGTGTGCCAACATGGTATTTAATTGGAAAGAGATTTGACGGGCCGAGTAACTTTTTTAAAAGTTCTTTAATGCATTCGTTCCAGATGTAACTTTGAAATGCGTTCTTGTGGAGCTCTCGAAGGTTCCTTGGGACCATCATATAGGCTTGTTGCCAGTCATCTGTCTCTAAATAAGTGTTGATTATGTTTTTGAAAACAGTGTTTCTAATCTTGGTCTTTGAAAGATCATTCCAATGTGCTTCAACAGATCGTTTATCATCCTTTATCTTTTTTCTTTCATGTTTCTCGTAGAAGGTGAGAAATATTTTCATCGCTTTCTCAAAATTGTTCTGGAGGATATACTTCATGATGAACTCATTATGGATGACGCTTCCGAATCGTTGAGAGTCAAAATAGTTTGGTACGCCATATGTTTGAATGGCCTTTGTTGTCTCGGTGACCTCTTTTATTTTTTTATAGGTTAGATCTCGAATGATGATGGTGAATCTATTACCTGAAAGATCGCCGATGGAGAGTCTACTTGTGTGATATCCCATGATTTTAAGGATTGGTGATTGTAATTTTTTGGTATCAATATGATATTTATTGGGGATTGAGATGTATTGACGTGTGATAGCATGTTTATCTTTGAGCCCCGCATATCCAATATCATGAGTTGGTATATGAAAATGATTTGAGATCCTTCTGAGTGCTTCAAAGGTATCCATCTCAGTTTTTTCCATAAGATATATCTGATGATCTTGTTTTTCTTTTGAGAATGTAATTGAGGGTATTTCCTCTACGATGAAATCATCCGGCAGTTGTTTTATCTTCATATACTTCACGCAGGATATCAAATAGAAAACACTAAAATATTATTTTAGTATAACCTTTCCTCATAGAGTTTAGAGGAAGATTATGTATCTATCACAAAAAGAAGAAGGCATGCTTGAGGGTGAACATGGCGAAGTTATTCAACGGATGTTCCGACTTCTCGTCCGACTTGGTGATATCTATGGTGCAGATAAAATGATCCCTGTAGGATCGGTACAAGTGGCGGGTGTCTCTTATAAATCCATTGGGGAGCCAGGGACATTGTTCCTCGAGGATATCGCCTCTCAAAAAGCAAAGGCTCAAGTCCTTACATTTTTAAATCCTGCTGGTATGGATCTAGAGAACTGGAAAGCACTTGGTTTTCCTGAGGATTTTGCAAAGAATCAACTTCGTATTATTGATGCATTCAAACAGATGGGTATTGTTATCACTTCAACATGTACACCATATCTGGCAGGTAATCTTCCCAGGTTCCGTGAACATATCGCCTGGTCTGAATCATCAGCTGTATCCTTTTCCAATTCTGTAATCGGTGCACGAACCAATCGGGAGGGTGGGCCTTCTGCGCTTGCTGCATCTTTGTGTGGTAGAACGCCGAATTATGGTTTACATCTTTGGGAGCATCGGCAACCGTCCGTTCAGGTCAATGTTGAAGCGAGCCTGACCAATAATGCTGATTTCGGAGCGTTGGGTTATCACGTGGGTAAGATGGTAAAGAATAAGATTCCTTATTTTACAGGTATTACTGATGCGAATACTGATCAATTAAAAGCTCTTGGTGCAGCGATGGCGGCTTCTGGTGCTGTTGCATTATATCATGTTGAAGAGTTGACCCCGGAAGCAGACCTTGTTGAGAAAAATGGTCTTGAGGTCATTGCTGTTTCCCAACAAAATCTTGATGAGACCTATGCAAAGCTCAATGAGGGGACAGAGCCCGATATTGTTATCCTTGGTTGTCCTCATGCATCTTTGCGGGAGATAGCAACATTAGCAGATAAGGTTGAAGGGAAACATTTGAAAAAACCAGTATGGATCTGTACATCACGAATGATGAAAGAAGCATCTGATCGTATGGGGTTCACCCGAATCATCGAATCAGCTGGGGGGTATGTTGTTGCCGATACCTGTATGGTGGTTTCTCCAATTGAGCAAATGGGGTACAAGCAGACTGGAGTGAACTCTGGTAAAGCGGCAAATTATCTGCCTGGTTTTTGTAAACAGAAGGTGGTGTTTGCAAATATTGATACATTGATCGAGGAGGTTATGTAAAATGAAGGGTCGTATGATTTCCCCTGGAAATGTTGAGGGTGAGGCGATCGTTTCACCTGAACCCATTGGTTTTTATGGCGGTATTGATCTGAACACTGGAATTGTCATTGAAAAAGATCATCCTCTGGAAGGGAAATCTGTAAAAGGTAAGATACTGGTATTTCCAAACGGAAAGGGTTCAACGGTTGGATCATATGTCATTTATGGGTTGCAGAAAAACAAGGTTGGGCCTCTGGGCATTATTAATAAGGAGACTGAGACCATTGTAGCAACTGGTGTGATTCTAGCAGGTATTCCTTGTGTCGATAAGATCGATATCGGTATGATCAAAACTGGTGATCATGTGATGTTGAATGCTGATGATGCTGAGGTATTGGTGAAGTAAACCTGTAACATGCATTGATCATCTAAGAAATCGTAGATTTTTCAATATCCAGTCATATATTGAGAACTGGATAGTTTTTCCTTTTGGCATTGTTACTTTGAGTTGTTCCCAGTCGCTTTCATCCCCATCTAAATCTTTCGCTTTGATTTTAACTATGTAAATACCATCTGAAGACCAGGTATGATCAACAACAACCGCTTCTCCTGATGAGAAAGGCCCGATCCAATCTGTTGTGGTATTATCTGCCCAATCTATGTAAAAATAGACATCATCTCCATCAGGATCATTTGCAGAAACTGTGAAATTTTGAGCTTCTCCCTTTTTCCCTTCAGATGGGCCTTGAATGCTTGGTTTTTCAGGTGGATTATTTGGGACTGCTTCATTATTTGTGATTTCAACATCGATACTGATATTTCCTTCACTTATCCAAGTTACATTTAAACTTAGGTCAAGCTCATGAACATCTTGTTCTCCGCAATATTCTATAAGTGATCTGACTTCATCTTCATCGTTTGTTGATTCTTGAACAAATACCTTTCGTCCCCCATCTAGAAATACGGTTGGAAGCCAATATTGATTGTACATGCTCATTCTTTGGTTTGCTAGTGAATTCATGTCTGTTACCATTTCAACAAAATAAAATGGGTAGTCCCCTGAATTATATATCTTATCAAGAACATTTGCCATATATGGGCACGATGGACACCACGTTGCTGTTCCCACCTCTACAAATACAGTATGGGTAAAATCATTGTTTGCCGTATTGTGGCCTGTTTCACCTGGATGTGCCGCAGCTGCTGCGTCAACATAATAAGCATTGAATGGGCGAGCTAAGGGGGGATCGGCGTAACTTCGATGGGATTCAGGGTTAAATAAGGCAGCCATGACAATGACGTTATCATCGTCGACATCCCCTGACCAAGTGAATGTGTTTGTATATGTATCCTGATATCTGACAGCAATTTGATTGTTAAAGGCGAAATCAAGGAATGCATAATGATATTTTTGTCTGTTCTCCATTTTCCACCGGGATTCTATTTCCACAATATATATTCGAAGATATCCTTTGTATTCGTTGCCAAGTGCGATTTGTTCAGCAGGTAATTGTTTGACGATTTGTCTCTGAGTTTCTAATATTGATATTGCTGATAAAGTTGGAGTTATCAAAAGTATCCCTATTGATACAATACAAGCAATTTGTCTTAAATTCATGTGTTTGTCCCCACTATAATAAACAATTGTTAATATATAAATATTACTAACCAATTATATAATTATTTGATCGGTCCTGAATTATTTTTCAGAAAATTAAAAAAAAGATGATATATTCTAAAGAAAAGCACGCATGCTCCAACTTGTACCAATGCCCTCAAACGCTTCCGAATGTTGTCCATCATCATCTGTCCAGCTAATGGTTCCCTTAACTACATTTCGACCCACGTTCATACCAACATAAGTGGGAAACTTCCATACATTCTCAAATGTATTATCAATAGATAGTTCAATGGAAACGGAGAGATCATAGGATCCCAACAATGGTTGAACAACACCAGGGCTCCCTTCTATATGGATCTTCATAGGCATTTTCACAAAGGTAAATATCTCATCATCTGACTCAGTGATCTCTGGATTCACATCATTAAATGAGGTGATCGTCTCACCATCACTTGTAGTAAGAATAAGTGTTCCAAAAGGATTAAGTTCAACTGTTTTTGTAGAGACATACTGAGGTGTTGGATAATAAGTAGAATAATACAAGGTCCATCCATTATCAAGAACTATCGTTGACCAGTCCCAACCATTGATAAGGCCCTTTGTAACGATATTTGGGGACCATGCATGTTCATGATGTCCAACTCCATGAACGCTATACTCCTGACCATCGATCTCAACGGTACCGGTCACATTACAACCTAAAAAGGTATAACTTGCCAAATTGCTCTTGGTCTTTTCAAAAGCCCTATCCCCAATTGTCCAGATCGGATCGAATGGTGCAAAGAAACGCAGATTAATAATGATCTCATGATGCTTATCAATATCACTATCTTCAGCATGAACAAACCATTCAGGTGCTTCACCTTCAGCCCATGAATTCTCAAAAGAAACACTCACACCAGGGGTTTTGGCTTGAAGCGTGGGTTGTTCAAAGATACCAAAACCTCGTTCCTTATTGATCATACCACCATATTCTTCTCCATTTGGACCATGTAGGGTCAGAACAAAGAGATCAGGTTTCTGAGTGCCGAGAAGATCACTTCTAGCCATATGGTTAAAACTGATAGATACAGCCCATCCAGCTAGATCACTATTCTCATCAAAGACTGCTGTGTAATACCACCACTCCCTGCAGACAGATATCTTATCAAAATGAAGCCCTTCATCTTCTGGAGAAACAGCCCGCATGTAACCAGGAATGATAGATTCAGGTGGCACTAATGGCTCAGGTTCTGGTTCAGGTTCTTCTTGCCCTTCAGTATCTGTTGTTGGTTGTATGACATTTTCTATTGTTGGGGAGATATAACTTGTTTTAGAAAGTACAAGCCCAGCTATCACTACGAGAACGATGACAATGATTACATCGATTTTTTTCAGTTGGAGGAAACGAGCGGGTTTGAAGGGCATGTTAGGTCGCTGATATTATTTTACATATGTTATTTATTAAATGTTTCTTTACAATCGTTCACAGATATTATAAAATAATTATAATAAAAGATATTGGACGTGCACATACATAAGTATATTCATCTGCGAAAAAAGCACTTAAAGAAATCTTAGATGTTTCAACTTGAAGAGATGTAATCGGGAAGGAAAACCCAAAAAATTTTCCTATAACCCATCCAATACCCCTCTATAATCACCTCTTTCCTTCCCATTACCCCTTTACATTTCGATTTTTGACGAAGGGAATGATTAATATTATAGATGTCCCATTACCACAGAAATCATCAATTCCATACAGGGGGAATGTGATGTGGTAGACACAAAGGATATTGAAAAGATTTTTTCGGAAGAACTACAATGGATAAAAGACGCAGGTCTCCGTGACAAGGTAGTAGAAGTATGGGTAGTAGCAGCAGAACGTGGTGGATGGAAAACACTGGATAAGGTACCATTTACCCTTTTGTTCGAAGGCTCAGGAAAGCTCACAGATCATACGAAACGAATGACAGGTCTTGTTAAATCAATTAGTGATAAACGAGATGAACCACTGAACATCGATCATCTGATAGCTGGAGCACTTCTTCATGATGTTGGAAAGCTACTTGAATACGATGTTGCCGATGGAAAGGTTGTCAAAAGCAATTACGGAAAACGATTCCGCCATCCGGTCTCAGGTGCACTTCTTGCTCAGGAACTAGGGCTGCCTGAAGAAGTCGTTCTTATCATATATGCACATTCTCATGAAGGAGAGAAATGCGAACGCACTCCAGAAAGCTATATTGTTCATTATTGTGATTTCATTGATTTTCAGATCAAGAAGAACCTGGTGAAATAAACCATGAAAAAAATCAATGCTGCCGGAAGAAATATTGAAACGGAGATAAAGGACAGGACCTTTGTCCCGTATGGTGGAGGCAGGAAATACAATGGGGATTCAAAGGTTGCAAAGAACCTAATTGCTGCTCTGAAAAAAAGCGGTATAAAAGATGGAATGACCGTCTCATTTCATCATCAGCTACGAAATGGGGATTATGTTATCAATCAAACCTTGGACTCGATCAAGGACCTTGGTGTGAAAGATATCCGTCTTGCTCAGACCGCATTATTTAATGTCCATGAGCCGCTCATTGATTATATCAAAGATGGAACGGTGACACGAATAGAAGGAAGTGTCAACGGTTCTGTTGGGGATTTCATCTCAAAGAACAATCCTCTTAAGGCGCCAGTTATCCTTCGTTCCCACGGGGGTCGATGGTCCGCGGTAAAACGGGGTGAACTCCACCCTGATATCGCGGTGATAGCTGCATCTTCAGCAGATATGAGAGGCAATGCGACAGGAATGCTTGGAAAAAGCGCTTTTGGAAATATTGCTTACTCTCAGGTAGATGCATGGCATGCGGATAAGGTCATCATTGTAACTGACAATCTTATAGAATACCCTTGCCCCTATCGAGAGATCTATGAAGGCCTCGTGGACCATGTTGTTGAAGTTGATAGTATTGGTGATCCTGAAAAGATAGTTAGCGGTTCTCTAAAGATAACAGATGATCCTGAGAAACTAGGAATTGGAAAACGCTGTGTCGATCTTATGGATGCAGCGGGTATCATCAACAATGGGATGATCTTTCAGGCTGGTGCAGGTGGTATCTCTCTAGCAGCATTGAAATATCTTGGTGAACGACTTGAAGAAAAAAATATGGTAGCTGGCTGTTCCACGGGCGGACTCACCGAATTCATCGTAAACATGTTTAATAAAGGTCGATTAAAACAGGTCAATACCTGCCAATGTTTTGATACGGTCGCTGTTGACTTTGTACGAAACCATCTTGAGGCGACATCCACCATTGGAGAATATTCCGATCCTACGATGAAAGGGCGAAACACCGATCGCTTGGATACGGTTATCCTTGGTGCAACAGAGGTTGACACTCATTTCAATGTCAATGTCAATACCCATAGTGATGGCAGGATGCTTCATGGGATCGGCGGCCATCAGGATGTATCTGCTGCATCTAATCTTACAATAATCACGGTACCCGTTTATCGAAAGACAAATCCTATTGTTCTGGAGGATGTAACAACAATATCAACTCCAGGAGATGTCATTGACGCAATTGTTACAAATGAAGGGATAGCGATCAATCCAAAACGAAAGGACCTTATTGAAAAAGTAAAAGGAAAAATCGATCTTGTCGACATTAACGATCTAAAGAATATCGCTTATGATGCAACTGGCGGGCCTCAGAAACCAACACTTGGAAAAGAGATCATTGGAATGACGAAATATTTCGATGGAACGGTTATTGATAACATCTATCAGGTGCTAGGTTGAGGTTGCTCATATGGAATGGAAGACCAAGATAACAAAGGTAGAACCAAATCATCTCGTCACAAAAGGGTATCGTCAGGAAGACCTCATCGGTACTGTTCCCTTTGCTCATGTCGTCTATCTTCTTTTAAGAGATGAATTACCTACTGAGGAACAGGGACGGATGATGGATGCGATCATCACTGCTTGTATCGATCATGGTGTGACACCACCGACCGCAATGGCATCAAGAGTGGTCGCTTCAGGTGGCGTACCGTTACCAACAGCGGTTGCTGCTGGTGTTCTTAGTATTGGAGATGCTCATGGTGGTGCGATCGAGAAAGGAGCTCGATTCCTGCAAGATGGGGTAATACGTGCTAAAAATGAAGATTTACCATTAGAACAGATCTCAGAGATACTGGTAAAGGAATCACGTGAGCAAAAAAAACGTATCCTTGGTTTTGGACATCGAGTACATAGCTCTGATCCGCGAACTAAAAAACTATTCGATCTCGCAGATGAACTAAACATCTCATCTAGTCATGTCATGCTTTCAAAGAACATTGAGAAAGAATTGGAGAAACAAACCGGAAGAAAACTTCCTATCAATGTTGATGGTGCAATTGCCGCCATCAGTAGTGATATGGGTTTTGACTGGAGACTTGGTAAAGCATTCTTCCTATTGGGGCGAGTTGCGGGGTTGACCGCACAGGTCTATGAGGAGCAAACCAAGTTCAAACCGATGCGAAAGATCTTCGAGGTCAATTGTGAGTATGATGGACCAGAAGAAAGAGATCTACCTTAAAAATTGGCATGTATCATGTGTTATCTAATACAAACATGAGGGAAATAATATGGGAAAGACAATCATTCAAAAAATATTTGAGGCTCATTCGAAACAAAAAGCAATTGTTGGAGACATAATCGACATTGATATAGATGCTCGTGTTGCACGGGATTTTGGTGGAGCGAATGTTGTAAAGAACCTTGAGGAGAACAATCTATCGGTGGATGATCCGAAAAAAACGTTCTTCACCTTTGATTGTAATCCTGGTGGTTGCGATCAGAAATATGCAGCAAATCAACATATCTGCCGATTATTTGCAAGACGTAATAATATCAAGGTATATGATATTGATAAGGGGATCGGCACTCATCTTGCAATCGATGAAGGTCTGATACAGCCTAATGGGACCATCGTTAGTACAGATTCTCATGCAAACATCCTAGGTGCAATTGGTGCCTTTGGACAGGGTATGGGGGATAAGGATATCGCCCATGCATGGGCATATGGGAAGGTGTGGTTCAAGGTCCCTCCAACAGTGAAGATAGAATTAAAAGGAATACCTTCAGCTCAATCGACCCCAAAGGATGTGATACTGTGTATGTTAAAACATTTGGGGGCCAATGGTCTTTTAGGTTATGCTGCTGAGATATATGGTCCCTATGTGGATCAGCTCTCCCTAGATGGGCGCATCACCATTGCATCGATGGCCACAGAAGCAGGAGGTATCATTATCCTGTTCCCACCCAACAAAGAGGTCATTGATTTTTATAAGGATTCATTGGGTGTAACCGTAGAACCATTTTATGCTGATAAGGATGCTGAATATAAGGATACTATCATAATTGACATATCAGACATCATGCCTCAGACATCTCGTCCAGGTCATCCAGAAGATGTGGTAGATGTATCTGAGGTAAAGGGAACAATCGTTGATTCTGGTTTCATTGGCTCCTGTACAAATGGTAGAATGGAGGATATGAGAGAAGCGGCAAAGGTATTGAACGGTCGAAAGATCGCTCCTGGTCGTGTCCTCAAGATCGTTCCAGCAACTGATCTAATATGGAAACAATGTCTCGATGAGGGTCTTGTTGACATCTTTAAGAATGCTGGTGCCCTTATCGGGTCAGCTGGTTGTGCTGGATGTGCAGCTGGTCAAATCGGTCAAACTGGAGAAGGTGAGATAGAGGTATCAACAGGGAATCGTAACTTTGTCGGAAAACAAGGTAGGGGAAATCTGTTCCTTGCTAGCCCTTCAACGGTTGCTGCGTCCTTGGTTTCAGGGATATTGACAACTGCTGATGAACTGTTAAAGAAGCCTAGCCCTGTTTCAGTGAAGGATACTCCATCGTTTAAGCTAAAGGATTCCAAAACATCTGATAAAACACCGATGTTAAAGGTTGAAGGTCGATGTTTTGTCATCGGAAAGGATAATATTGATACAGATATGATCTTTCATAACAGGTATCTTTCAATAACAAATATTGATGAGATGGGGCAGTATACCTTTGATAACCTTCAGGGTCATGAGGATTTTGCTAAAAAGGTCAAACCTGGAGATATCGTTGTTGTTGGTAAGAATTTTGGTTGTGGGAGCAGTCGGCAGCAGGCAGTGGATTGTTTCAAGGCATTAGGAGTTAGTGTCATCATTGCTGAATCCTTTGGTGCAATCTATGAACGAAATGCGATCAATAATGCGCTTCCGATTCTTGTTGCTGAGGATATCACCAAAAAGATCGCTGATGGAGATGAGCTTTTAGTTGATTTTGAAACTGGTGTCATAGTAGATAAAACAAAGAACATTTCCATTCAGGGTAAACCGTTTTCTTTCTCACAGCTTGAGATTTTCAAACGTGGCGGTCTCCTAGTATAGATCTTGAAAGAAGTATTCATCTTCTTTC
>Ga0180433_10004539_pt1 | contig 19420 bp, 17 predicted proteins | sample SS_ome_8_FD_132980 | JGI IMG/M metagenome (GOLD analysis project Ga0180433, IMG submission 132980) | Hypersaline lake sediment archaeal communities from the Salton Sea, California, USA - SS_1_D_1 metaG | ecosystem: Environmental > Aquatic > Non-marine Saline and Alkaline > Hypersaline >... | reverse complement strand
CGTTTTGTTGATTGTGAGAATCACAATTCTACGAGTTTGCTCTTAATTATCAATGCATTAGGGCGAATTGTAAACAGGCCCTATCCTTGCCCCGTTTTTTTTAGCTTATCGAGTAGTGATGTTTCTGAATGCGGATCGTCGTCTTTTTAGCAAACGTCGTTTTGAACCACATACAGAGACGCGCGCGCAAAACTACGGTGAACAGTTTTTTAGAGCATTAAACGGTCTTATTGATTCTAGTGGTCGATTAAAAGCAGGGCAGTCACTTGAGCTCTATCAAGATAAGGACAACTTGGGGCATAGCGGTAAGAAGGGTTTTAAACGTGGCGTTATGCGAGCCTTAGGTCGCGAGTTATCACCGACAGAACAGTTGGTCGATGCTTTGTGGCGTGGCTACAGAAAGTATTTGCAAACGCATAGTCTTGATGACACGAAGGATAGTTTCGATGCTTACATGAATGAAACTGATGATGGATTACTTGAGCTGGAAATATCTGTTGTAAAATCGCCTGATGTGGAATCAACTGATAAGCCTAAGCCTATGGTTTCAAAGATTCATAGTGCTAGAGATGTATACAAAGAGACTACATCAACAAAGCATCGATTATGGTGGGGTGGCCGGAAAAGAATGAATAAGTTTTTATCTGCGAAGATCGTAATTAAAGAACTAAGAGAATCATCTCATGTGCCAAGAGACCAATGTATGGTTATGCCATCGATTAGAAAGCTTGCTGAAGAACCACAAGCTAATGAGGTAAATGTACAATACTACGATAAGCATTTGACACCAAGCTTGCGTGAGCGCCTGCGTTACTCGTTTTATACCAAGGCAGAACGAGATGTGGGCGACACGATTGTAGATACCTCAAAACATGACGATGATGTGGCGAGTGACGTAACACATATAGGTTCAAGCTTTTATGACTCGGGTGTAGTTGCATATACAGATAAAGAGCCTAGCATCTAAAAAAATGTGTCTCTCGCTTTCAACTGCCAAACTCAAGAACTACCTTTCTTAGTGCAACACATCTAACGGTGGGTGAAACGGTTTATCTAACGCTTCACACACGGCCTTGTGTGTAAAATAGCCGCGATGAACGTTCAACCCATTACGCAAATGTGCATCTTCAAGCAAGGCTTGTTGCAAACCCTTATTCGCAAGATTGAGTATAAACGGCAGCGTTGCGTTGTTAAGCGCGTATGCTGACGTGCGTGGTACGGCGCCGGGCATATTCGCAACGCAATAGTGTACGATTTCATCGACAATATACGTAGGCTCTTCGTGCGTCGTCGGTTTGCTTGTCTCAAAACAGCCGCCTTGGTCAATCGCAACATCGACAAGCACAGCGCCGTGTTTCATATCTGGCAGCATCGCTTTAGAGACGAGTCGCGGTGCGGACGCACCAGGCACTAACACCGCACCGACAACTAAGTCGGCTTGCATGACATATTCCTCGATACTACTTTTTGTCGCATAAATCGTGTTGAGTTTAGCGCCAAATTGAAAGTCGAGATCACGCAGGCGGGGGAGTGATTTATCGAGTACCGTGACTTGCGCCTCCATACCCATCGCCATACGCACAGCATTGGTGCCAACGACACCACCGCCGATAACAACGACACGAGCTGGCGCCACGCCAGGCACGCCACCGAGCAACACACCACGACCATGTTGTGCTTTCTCAAGACAATTTGCACCGGCTTGAATAGACATGCGGCCCGCTACCTGACTCATCGGAATCAAGAGTGGTAAGCCACCGTCATCTCGGGTAACGGTTTCATAGGCGACAGCACTGCAGCCAGATTCGCCGAGCAAGTCAGCTTGTACGGGGTCGGGTGCTAAGTGTAAATAGGTAAAGAGGATCTGATTTTCGCGCATACGGCGGCATTCTTCGGGTTGTGGCTCTTTAACCTTGATGATGAGGTCGGCGCGGTTAAAGATATCGTCGGCTGAGTCTATGATTTCTGCACCGGCTTGGATATAGGCTTCGTCATCAGAGCCAATGCCAACACCTGCACCGCGTTCGACGAGCACAGCATGCCCATTTTCGCAAAGCTCTTGCACACTTTCTGGGACTAAGCCTACTCGGTATTCGTGGCTTTTAATTTCCTTTGGTACGCCAATAATCATCTTCATCATTCCTTATGATAGGTTAATCACAAGCCATTGTTGCCGTTTAGCGAGATAACGCTGAGATTAGTTCCGGAACAACAGTAAATAGGTCGCCGACTATACCATAATTTGCGACCTGGAAAATAGGGGCTTCGGGGTCTTTATTGATGGCCACGATGACTTTGCTGTCTTTCATGCCCGCCAAATGCTGAATGGCGCCCGAGATACCGACGGCGATGTATAGCTTGGGTGCAACGATTTTGCCGGTCTGGCCAACTTGATAATCGTTTGGCACGAAGCCCGCATCTACCGCGGCTCTGGATGCACCGATGGCAGCTCCCAGGGTATCGGCGAGTTGTTCGATAAGTTTGAAGTTTTCCGCACTACCTAGCGCCCGTCCGCCGCTGACGATAACCTCGGCACTGGTAAGTTCGGGTCTATCGGCAGGTGAGAGCTCTAGTCCAACATGGCGGCTTTTTGTGCTTTCTATGCTTGTTGTGAGTGGTTTGATGTCTGCCGTAGGGGTATCTGCACATGCAGCTTTCGCAAAAGCGGTTGGGCGCACGGTGATAACTTTTTTATCGTCAAATGATTGCACTGTTGCAAGCCCGTTGCCTGCGTAGATGGGTCTGACAAACGTGTCGTGGCTCTTTACAGCGACAATGTCGCTGATTGCTTGTACATCGAGCAAGGCGGCAACACGTGGTAGTAAATTTTTACCAAACGTACTTGCGGGTGCGAAGATGTAATCGTAGTCGTTAGCCAGTTGTGCGATTAATGTGGCGCTATTTTCAGCGAGATTTCCCTTAAAACAGCTGTTTTCTGCGACAAGGACTTGGCGCAAGTCCGTAAATAGCGCCGCACTGTTCGCAGCCTCTTGGCATGCCTCTCCAATAACGAGTATATCTAGCGTATCGCAACACGTTGCGGCAGCTGACACGGTTGGGGCTGTCACAGGCGCTAATTGTTGTTCGTGGTGCTCAGCGATAATAAGTCCCTGCATGGCTATATCACTCCTTCTTTGTCTTTGAGACTGCTCACTAACTCGGCAACGCTCTCAACGATAATACCTGACTCACGCACTGGCGGCTCGTCGACGCTTAAGACTTTGACATGGTCGCGCAGTGTGACGCCAAGTGAGTCGAGCGTGAAGGTGTCAAGTGGTTTACTTTTTGCCTTCATGATGTTGGGAAGTGTTGCATATCGTGGTTCATTGAGGCGTAAATCGGTCGTGATGACGGCAGGCAGATCACACTCAATAATGTCGATACCACCGTCGACTTCGCGTGATACTTGAGCTTTATTCGCGTTGATTTCGATCTTTGATGCGAAAGTAGCTTGCGGCCAGTCGAGTAGGGCGGCTAGCATTTGCCCACATTGGTTGTTGTCATCATCGATAGCCTGCTTACCCATGATGACAAGATCAAACGTTTCTTTATCAATAACGGCTTTGAGGATTTTGGCTACATGCAGGGGTTCGAGTTTGTTGCCTGTCTCAACAAGAATCGCTTTGTCAGCGCCTAGGGCAAGCGCGTGGCGTAAGGTTTCTTGGCAGACAGACTCACCGATGCTGATTGCAACGACCTCACTTATGATACCCTGTTCTTTGAGTCGTATACCTTCTTCAATTGCGATTTCATCAAAAGGATTCATCGCCATTTTGACATTTTGCGTCTCGGCACCACTGCCGTCAGCTTTAAAGCGTACATTGACGTATGGATCGATGACTCTTTTGACAGAAACGAGACACTTCATCTTATGGCTTCCCTTGTTAAAGATGTTTGATGAGCGAAGTTTAGCGGATCACTCATGTGAAATCCACGTAAAGCTTTTTGATACCAGGACCCACGCATTCGTCATTGTTCCCCTCTCCACCAGACATGGGGGAGAGGGGAACAGATGTTTGGAACTGATATTCAGGGAACAATTATTCATGCGAAGGCCCTGTTTTTCACACACACCCTTGTAACCTACCGCGACTTCTATTACGCTAGCGTTGCAATGGAATGGCATGCGTGAAAGGGACAGCCAAGTCGATATAACAACGAGGTGCCCTATGCCAAATAAGATTGCTGACTTGTGTGATCCTGCGAATTGGTCTGAGTCTACTGCAGTCGGGGATGAACCTGATCGTGCCGCTGATTCAGACGGTGAGGTTGAGGTAGGCGGCGCTACAGCCACTAATGCGCTGTATAATGAGTTCTGCGAAACCATCTCGATGGCCTACGAGGCAATACCAGCCATACGAAACTCAGTTGCTGAGGCACCTTTATATGTCGGTGCTGATGAAGATCGATTAAACCCAGCCATTCTCGCGTCTTTTTATCGCCACTTTCGTTATCTTATCGAGGCGAAACGTTTCATTAAGCACATGACACAAGACGGACGCCACGTCGTTCGTTCCGAGTGGGGCAACAAAGTCATTCCCACGCCATGGGTTATCAACGTGCGTTATCACTACATCAATCAACTCATGAATGATCCGATGATGCTTGAAGACCATACCTCGTGGTTTGGCATCTATGTGGATTTTGTTGATCAACATAAAAAAGACTTAGGAAAGCTTGGTTTATTAAACACGCTGAGTGGTGATATTTCTGATAAAGAAAAATACAAATCACACGGTGAGCGACCACGTGTTGCTATGAGTCAAGATGATTTTGAAGCAATCGCTCCACGGGCACGTGAGGCAGTAACACGTATGAAGCGTATTCGTGCGGTGACAGCAGTACCAAGTAAAGTGTTGGGGGCACGCGAACCGTTTGCAGGGGTGTTAGAAAGTTCATCTGAGGATCCAACGACGAATCCAGGTACACATGGTGCCTTGCATAGTTTTTCTGATATTACGGTCAAACCACATCATGAAAGCATCATACTCTTCCCATCGTTCATTGGTGAAGGTGATGACCCGATACGCTTTAGTGATGAATCTACGAGTAAACTTTATAAGAAATTCAAAAACAAGATAAGGCGCTATGATTCAAGCATGCGAAGTCACGGTCTTTTTCTACAGATGTATGGTAGACATACGGGCTTTACGGCACTGCTGGTAAAAGATGTCTTCGAAGATCTCGAAGGACAGGAAGTATTGAACGATACAGCGTCACATGATTTAGGCGACGTGGAACTTCAACCTACTTCGACTGCCAGTGAAGATAGCACGTTATTACCAACGCATGGAAAATCACTGGCTGCAACAGGCTATCAAGCCTTCGATAACCCTTCAGAATATTCTGTAGACTCAGCTGGCACAATGACAGGCGCGCGGCGACAAAACGTATCTAGACGAACATCACCTCGCTTTCTTTCAGGGACTGAGGAAGCGCCCCACATTAAAGTCGAATGTGTCGTGCTCGATCAAGATACGGATTATCAATTCGAAGAAGGGCACGAACATCTTGCCGCGTATAAAGTGTCGTATCGTGAAAAGGTTCGTGGTCGTGACGGTATCTACCGCACGGCTAATCAGCGTGTTACGACGATAACCAACCGTGGTATTTTCAATCGCGTTGGTTTCATGCGCGATGAGTATATTCCTGATTACTCGAAGTTGAATCAAGTGCGGCGGCGCCTGGGCGGTATGCCTAACTTTAAACGTGTAAAGATAAGCGGAGTATTTACACCGTATCACCCGCTCGACCCTGCCTTAAGCGCGCGCATTAGAAAATCGATCGTACCGGGTAAGCCAGGCGAAATCTTTCAGCACTATGTATCAAACCGTGCTTCAGGATTTGCAAAGCGTCACAGTCTCGCAATTCGACGCATCATTGGAATACTCTTAGCTATCGGTATCGTAGTGACACTACCTTCGTATTATTTCTCGCAAGTAAATATGTTAGAAGACGAAGAAGCTAAACAAATCGATGATGTGACAGATGCTGCGGGTAATCTTAGTTATACCAATATACTCGTACTAAAAAGTTTACTGCAAGGCATTTATCTTGTCGCGCATAAGTTAGTAGAAGCGCAGATGATCCCGCTAGCGCTCATCTACGTTTCGTTTGGACTTGCAGTTTATACCTTTATTGCTGAGTTCACGCGTAGACACAATGCATTTGATACATTTGCATATGGTAAAACAAAGAGTAAGCCACGCCGGGGACGTCCTGTTCTTGCAGACAGTTTTATCAAGGCGCGCAGTGGTGTCATCATCGCTTACGACCACGAATACGGTGATGCCTGGCTTGTTGATTTTAGAGCGTACCAAGAGACATTAGAAAAACAAACTATTTCTCCGGCGCAGTCACCACTGATAGCAGGCGATGATTTTTATCCTCCTCTTAGGCCTAGTGGCTACTGGGACGATCCAACAACTGAGGTTTCACTAGACGACGATGCGCATAAGGTGTTAGAAGCTGTTAATCCATCAAGACCGAGTCAGACGGAACGTCCGACTTATTACTCTGTGAAAGCAGACGCTAACGAGGATTTTGTTGCTGGGCTTGCAGAAGACTGCTTGCCCGCTAAACTTAATCTCATCGCAAATAATCTAGACTTACTCGGTGAGCTGTTAGGTGAGTCGAGTGACCGAGGACGAGGTAAAGAGCGCGCGGTTGAGTCGAGGCCAGAGCACTTGTTTCTTGTTGCGACACCGCTTGAAGCATTACGCAATGACCCAAATTATCATATCTTGCGTAACCCGGTGCCAGCTAGTGCTGCCGCAATGAACCCACACGAGCGCAAAGCGCTACACAATGCCGCGAAAAGCTTAGCAGAAGCACTCGGGACATTATTGGGTGCGCGCAGTCGTGATTTGTCATCTGATGAATATACCTTGGCTGAAAAAGCCAAGATAGAGCTTGATGCTCTCGCTGTAGAACTTAACGGTGCCAATGTGAAACGAAGTGTTCCCCGCGCAAAACTGTTTCCAGTGTTAAGAAAGGCTAAAGCTGTACCTCGTAAAATTCACTCATTACTCGATAGAGCGCAAGATGTAAGCTTGACGCTTGAAGCGTTGATTAAAGTGATGGAGCAGCGTGCAACGGATCCAAAATATATCAAGAGTATTCGACTTCTCCATCGCTTAAATACAGTGATGAAATCCTTGCGTGAGCTTGAGGATCCCAATCTTATTGCAAGTCAGTTGCAACAGGCGCTAGACCTACGACGCCAATTAGCACAATCCTTAAGCGTAAATCACATAGCTGAGATACCGATTCAAATTCGCACTGATGGTAGCTTGATGTTTGATGATCGGGCAGCACGACGTGCGCGGCAGTCGTATGCCGCGCGCGCGATTGGCTGGGTGTCACGATCTAAAGATATTGACGTAGGTTCTACTAACACTGAGGCGGGTTCGATGTCACGATTGCAAGAGGCGTGTGATCGCTTGAGCGATGAACTCAAGACGTTGTGTGATGAAGTGGGTAAGGCAGAAGCGCTTTACGCTGTTGAGGGAGACGATGCACATGAGGGCTCTGTTGTTACCCTAGGCTCTATTATAGATGAGTCAACGAGTGGCCAGTCTGGGTTGAGGCAGCGACGGTTTGGTACACAATCGCTATTTCCTGCTGTCCCGACACCGTCGAAAAAAGATGCTAGCACGACAGGAGCTATTAACGCTGAGATGATGGGTGCTTATCAACAACTAGGTATGGGAGGGGATGGTAGCAGCGAGTAGTTGCCATCACCCTGGTCAAGCGCCCTAAAAATCGCTACTATAGCAGGCGACTTCTGAACAATACTAAGAGGAAAAGACCATGACTGATGCGATGAAAAACGCGTTAAGAGTCCTGCTTGCAGATACCTACTCACTCTATCTTAAAACACAAAATTACCATTGGCATGTCACGGGCCCACAATTCAAGACGCTACATGAACTCTTTGAGGGGCAATACACTGATCTCGCGAATGCAGTCGATGATATTGCCGAGAGAATCTTGACCCTTGGTGATAAAGCACCCGCGACTTTCAAGGAATTCAATGAATTGAAAACCATTAGCGACGGCGATAATAGTATTTCTGCTGAAGACATGGTGAAAGAATTACGCGATGACCACAATAATGTCGTCAAGGATTTACAAAAAGCCTTAAAAATAGCTCAAGATGCAGGTGACGAAGGAACTGTCGCACTCTTGAGTGAACGTATTGCGACGCATGAGAAAGATGCTTGGATGTTAGGAGCGTCTCTTTAAGGCTTGATGAGGGAAAAATATGTACAATGTATGTGTTATGGGTGCAGGGAAGATTGGCTCACTCATTTCGTGTTTACTCGCTATTTCAGAAGACTATCGCGTTCATTTAGCTGATATCAATTTCAGCGGCCAAGATGTCCAGCGGTTGCTTAAATTTGTACCGGATATCCAAACGGCTACGGTCGATATGCGCGATGATGCTGCGCTTAAAGCGTTGCTTGATGAACATCCTTTCGACGCAGTGATTTCAAGTCTGCCTTACTACCTGAATACGCCTATCGCTGAGCTTGCGCGCGAGCGTGGTCTCCATTATTTCGATCTGACCGAAGATACAACGGTGACCAAAGTTGTGCGGGAACTTGCAAACGGCGCCGACAGTGCTTTCGTACCGCAGTGTGGCTTAGCGCCGGGGTTTGTTAGTATCGTTGCCAATGGTCTGATGAAAGATTTCGATGTGTTGGAAACGGCTAAGCTTCGTGTAGGTGCCTTGCCACAATACACGAGCAATGCGTTGAACTATGCGCTCACATGGTCGACTGAGGGTATTATCAACGAGCTTGGAAATCCATGTAGTGCCATCGAGCAGGGCGAGCTCGTTAGCTTGAGTCCACTTGAAGGCCTCGAAGAAGTGCAACTCGATGGTCTGACCTACGAAGCCTTCAACACATCGGGTGGATTAGGCAGTCTCGCTGAGTCGTATCTAAACCGTATTCAAAACTTAAGTTACAAGACACTGCGTTACCCAGGTCACTGTGAAAAGATGCGTTTTTTGATGAACGATTTGAAATTGAATCAAGACCGCGCGATGATGCAGAAATTACTTGAGAACGCGATTCCGAAAACGTATCAAGATGTTGTTTTAATTTATGTTGCGGTCACGGGTTATTATCGTGATACGTATCTTGAAAAAACGTACGTAAAGAAAATCTACCCACAAGAAATTAAAGGCAAACAATGGTCTGCGATACAAGTGACAACGGCTTCAAGTGCGTGTGCTGTGGTTGACATGGTGTTATCACGTGCCGATGAATTTCGTGGCTTAGTATTACAAGAGCAATTTTCACTCGAAAACTTCTTTCAGAACCGGTTCGCAACCTGCTACCAGTAATGGAGTCTCATCATGGATGTGCTCAGTAAATTAGGGATCGATACACAACGACCCAACCCCGGTGTGTTCAGCGGCCACTGCTGGCACAATGGCACGACGGACAATCTTATTTCTTCTGCAACGCCCATTAATAATGAAAAGTTAGCCGATATCTATGGTGCTTCAGTTGAAGATTACCAAGAGCTGATGCGTCTGTCGCAAGAAGCCTTTTATGAATGGCGCGAATGGCCTGCACCTAAACGCGGCGATATTATTCGTCAAGTTGGTGATGCACTACGCCAACACAAAGATGCATTAGGCAGTCTCGTCTCGTTAGAGATGGGTAAGTCTAAGCAAGAGGGTGATGGTGAAGTGCAAGAGATGATAGACATTGCTGACTTTGCACTTGGGCAGTCGCGTATGATGTATGGGAAGACAATGCACTCAGAGCGTCCTAACCATCGCATGTATGAGCAATGGCATCCTTATGGTGTTATTGGCGTTATCTCAGCGTTTAATTTCCCTGTGGCAGTCTGGTCGTGGAATGCTTTTATCGCAGCGATCTGTGGCAATGTGACTGTCTGGAAACCATCATCTAAAACGCCGCTGTGCGCGGTCGCAGTGCAACATATTGTTAATGAGGTTTTACAAGCGAATCAGTGTCCGCCAGTATTCGCGACACTTATTCCGGGTGAGCGCACACTACTTGATACATTTGTTGATGATAAGCGTATACCACTCGTTTCATTCACGGGCTCGAGCTACAGAGGTGGCAAGGTTGCTCAACGTGTTGCAGGACGATTCGGTCATACGATCCTAGAGCTAGGCGGCAATAACGCGATTATTATCGACGAGTCAGCCGATCTCGCGCTTGCAATACCTGCTGTCGTGTTTGGTGCGGTCGGTACTGCGGGACAACGCTGTACGACGACGCGTCGTTTATACGTTCATGATTCGATCTATGATGATGTTGTTAATAAACTTTGCCACGCCTACAAACAACTCAAGATAGGTGATCCACTCGATACCGCGAATCATGTTGGCCCTCTTATCGATTCTGATGCTGTTGATGCGTTTAAGGCAACACTTGCGAGTGTCCAATCTGCGGGTGGACATATCGTTTGTGGTGGTCACGCACTTGATAGACCAGGCTCTTATGTCGAGCCGACTATCGTTGTCGATGTGAAGACTGAGTGGGATATTGTGCAACAAGAAACGTTCGCACCGATACTTTATGTGATGCCGTATGATACGTTAGATAATGCGATTACAGCTCAGAACGCTGTGCCGCAAGGACTTTCTTCAGCACTCTTTACGCGTAAGTTGCAACATGCAGAATATTATCTTAGTGCGAAAGGTAGCGACTGTGGTATTGCAAACATTAACATCGGTACCTCGGGTGCTGAGATTGGTGGGGCGTTTGGTGGCGAGAAGGAGACTGGCGGTGGACGTGAGGCTGGCTCTGACGCTTGGCAAGGCTATATGCGTAGGCAAACGAATACGATCAATTGGGGAGATGATTTGCCGCTCGCACAAGGCATCGAGTTTAATTTCTAATGGAAAACCGACGCAATTATTACCGTATCCTTCATGTGCAACCCGATGCGCCGCCCGAAGTGATTCGAACGAGTTTCAAAACCTTAATGCAAACGCTAAAGGCACATCCCGATCTGGGTGGTGAGCATTGGAATGCGACACTGATTAACGAAGCCTATAACGTTTTACGTGATCCCAAAAAACGCGAAGTCTACAATCAAGAGCTTCTCAAGGTATTGCAAAATGATGGACCGTTTGCGGATAAGCATACGACGTCAACAAAAGATGTGCCCTCGCTGCGCGCTATCGCACATTACTGTGCGTTTTGTAAAACACCTTACAAGGCATTGCCGAAGAAAACGCCTGATGCACCGCAACACTGCAAAACCTGTGATAGTCCACTCGATTGTGAACACAAACAAGCGCAAGCGAACCAAGAATCAGATTGGGGTCATGCGCATAGAGCAAACGAGCGTTTTAGTTTGGGCGGCAAGGTTAAGTATTATGTGTATTGGCCAAGTGAGCCCGGCGTAGCCAGGATTGCAGATGCATCTGTGACTGGATTACGTTTGCTCCTTGAGCGTTTATTGTTTCGAGGCCAGGTCTTAAAAATTGAAAACGAATTTCTAAGTGGTACAGCTGTTGTGCGTCACGTGAAGCCGCTGCGTGATGATACGTTCAGTTATAGTATTGGTGTTGAATTCTTAGATGTCGAATTTACCCGTGATGATGGGACGTTTATCTCAACTGATGTTTAAGACGAGGCGTTCGAATTATTTGGTGAGTTAAATTCGTTTTCCTCGGTCATGTGGCGAGTCATATAAACGGCAAGACCAATCATAAACACAATCGTAAAACCCAAGACTCCGAATAATTTAAAATTAACCCAGGTGTTGGTGTCGTAGTGGTATACGACGTAGAGATTGAGTGCGCCTATCGTTGTGAAGAAAACCACCCAGCTTGCGTTGATGCGCGCCCAAACGGGTTCAGGTAATTTGATGGTGTTTTCTATTAAGCGTTGTATCAGGTATTTTTTACCGATGAATTGTGTGCCCAAGAACATAAGTGCGAATAACCAGCTTAACACGGTGGGTTTCCACTTGATGAAGAGCTCATCTTGCAAGATGATGGTGGCGCCGCCCAAGATAAGGAACATCATGGCGCTTAGCAGTTGCATACTCTCGATTTTACGGTACTTAAGCCAAACGATACCTAGCTGCGCAAAAGCGGCGACAATCAAGACAGCCGTTGCAACATAGAGATCGAATAGTTTGTATGTGATGAAGAATAATACAATTGGCAAAAAGTCGAAAAACAATTTCATGGTAGAGAGGTATCCCTGCTACTAAAGTATCTATTATAGCTCAGATCGCAGGACCAAGCTATGCCTCAAATTTGGTTGACAAAAGGCGTTATTCGCCGTTTACTTGGGCCTGACGGAGGGAGCCATTAATGAGTCAAATTTTTTCAATTCACCCAGACAACCCGCAAGCACGCCTGCTGCGTCAAGCAGCACACATCATTCGCCACGGAGGCTTGGTGGTGTATCCTACTGATTCGGGCTATGCGTTGGGCTGTCAACTGGCCGACAAGGCGGCGCTCAATCGCATCCGGCGTTTGAGAAATCTCGATGAGACCCATAACATGACGCTGCTCTGTCGTGATCTTTCAGATCTTGGCACCTATGCCAAGGTGAGTAATGCTGTCTTTCGCCTTCTTAAGGCATTCACACCAGGGCCTTATACTTTTATCTTACAAGCAACGAGCGAAGTCCCGCGACGCATGTTGCATCCTAAGCGCCGCACTCTCGGATTAAGGGTGCCTAGCAACCCCATAGCGCTCGCACTCCTTGAGGAATTAGAACAACCGATAATGAGTACGAGCTTAACGCTGCCCGATGTCGATGTGTCATTAACTGAGCCTGAAGCGATTCGTGATTTACTGGGTAAACAGGTCGACTTGATCCTCGACGGCGGACATTGTGATCCGGATCCGACAACGATAGTTGATCTCACAAGCGGTTACCCTGAGGTTGTACGTGTTGGCAAGGGCGATCCTAAGCCATTTGAATAGTGGCTAACTCATTCAACCTTGGTTAAGCGTAATAGGCGTATCTGGCGCTGGGTTGCGTGTAACACTTTTACGGTGAAACCATCAAACGTTGTTTCCTCACCACGTTCTGGCACATGGCCGAAGGCTTGGCTGACTAAGCCACCTATCGTATCGAAGTTGCTGTCGTCAAACGAGGTCCCAAAGTATTGGTTAAAATCCTCGATAGGCGTTAGTGCATTGACCGTAAACTCAGTTTTGGAGTGTTCTTTGATCATGTCTTCTTCGTCGAAATCAAATTCATCGGCGATTTCACCGACGATTTGTTCAAGCACATCTTCAATCGTCACAAAGCCGATAACACTGCCATATTCGTCAACCACAATAGCCATATGGTTACGATTGGCGCGGAAATCCTTGAGCAATACATCGAGACGCTTACTTTCAGGAACGATAACAGCAGGACGCATGATGTCTGTTATAACAAACGGTTTATCGGTCGTCAGCGCGTGTGGCACTAAGTCTTTGGCGTGAATGATCCCAACGATCTTTTCCTGCTCTGTGTTGAAGACAGGAAAACGAGAGTGGCGCGTACGGATGACTACCGATAAAATATCGTCAAGGCTTTGTTCTTCGTTAACTGAAATCATTTGTGTACGCGGAATTAAAATATCACGCACTTGCATTTCTGAAACTTGCAGTACGCCTTCGATCATAGCTAATGCATCATGATCAAGTAGCTTACGTTCCGCGGCAAGTCGCAAAAGTACAAGCAATTGTTGTCTGTCTTGTGGTTCACGCATGAGTGCGCGGCTTATACGTTCAAGCCACGAGGGGCCTTCAACATCAGGCGGGTTGTTCACGAGTTTCTCCATACGGGTTAGGAAAGCCAAGTTTAGTGAGGCAAGCGATTTCATGCGTCTGCATGATCTCAGCATCGCTTAGCGTTTGATGATCAAAACCTTGCAAATGTAAGGTGCCGTGCACGATTAAGTGCGCATAGTGAAAGCGTAAGTCTTTTTGGGCCTTGCTTGCTTCTTCGGCAATGAGCTCAGGGCAAATCAAAATATCACCTAGTGGTGTTACATCGAGTCCAATATCAATATCGGCAGGAAACGATAAGATATTAGTGGGTTTTGCCTTGCCACGAAAGCGCTGATTGTATGCTTGCATATCGTCTTTATTCAAGGCAACGATGGTGACAGCTACAGGAGGCAGTTTATTAACGAGCGCGGTCTCAATCCAGCTTGCAACTGAAGTCTCATCAGGAAGAGCAAACCCTTCCTCATTATCGATATTTAAACTGACCGGGGAGGGTGTGTTACTTTCCATCATACGCTTTAATAATTGCTTGCACGATAGGGTGGCGCACGGCATCTTTCGCTTGAAAACGCGTGAAGCTTACGTCATTTACCTCGCGTAAGACTTTCATCGCATGAGGTAGTCCCGATGAAACCGATTTAGGTAAATCGATTTGCGTTATGTCACCTGTGATAACGGCCGTGGAGCCAAAGCCTAAGCGAGTCAAGAACATTTTCATCTGTTCTGTCGTCGTATTTTGAGCCTCATCAAGGATGATGAAGGCATTATTGAGTGTACGGCCGCGCATAAAAGCAAGAGGCGCAATTTCGATGACATCATTTTCCATGAGCTTATTCACACGCTCAACGCCTAGCATCTCATATAGGGCATCGTAGAGCGGACGCAAGTAAGGCAGAATCTTTTCGGCCAAATCACCCGGTAAGAACCCGAGTTTTTCGCCCGCCTCGACGGCTGGTCGAACGAGCACGAGACGCTGGACGAGTCCGGCCTCAAGAGCATGGACCGCACAAGCAACGGACAAATAAGTTTTACCCGTTCCCGCAGGGCCTATGGCAAAATTAATCGCGTGGGTCTGGATATTGTGTACAAACCCCGCCTGTTGGGTGCTACGCGTCGTAATGGCGAGTTTTGGTGTGCTGATAGTGATAGCTTTTTTAGGGGTTTCTTTCTCTTCTTCGTGTTCAGCAACGAGCGTCAAGTGGACGTCTTCTTGGGTGAGACCGGCGGTTTGTTCAGTTTTTTCGTAGAGTTTGGTCAAGGATTCTTGAGCCTTCTTAACGTCAGGTTTTGCACCCGTGATTTCAAACGCATTACTGCGTTGTAATATTTTGACTTTAAAGTAATTTTCTATTTGGCGGAGGTGCTTATTACACTCACCACATAACTCAGCCAGACGTCGATTATTGACGGGATCAAACGAGAATTGTTCGGTCGTAGTAGACAAAGTACTATTTTACCTCCAAGGTGTCTTCCTAACTGGAAATATAGTAGAGTTTGCCGGGACTATCAACTATCTTTCGCCAAGTCACTAATACAGCTTTGGAAGTCAGGATAGACCTGATCTTCTGGGATTAAGTCCGGTATCAGATTAATCTTGCGCATCATGTCACGAGGCTGGCCTTGTAAGCCTGTTAAGTAAACTTTGATATTTTTTTCCTGCAGATAGTAGACCGCCTCTTCGATGGCGTAGAGACCCGACTGATCGATATACGGTACGCGCATCATACGAATGATGACAGTTGATACTTCAGGAATGTTCAACACGATATCTTGGAACTGGGAGACGAAGCCAAAAAACAGTGGACCGTCTAAGTGTTTTATATAAATGTTTTTTGCAATCGCTTCTGGAATGATCGTTTCATCGGGCCAGGGTAATTCTTCGATCATAGGCGCATTATGGCGAACATCTTTTAGCGAGCCACGTATCATGCCTTCTTCGGCAGCTTCTGACATTTTCTTCATAAAGAGAAATGAGGCGAGTACCATCCCAGTTAATACAGCTTGTAGCAAATCGACAAATACCGTCATAGCTAAGACAATAAGCATCACAGCTGCATCAGCACGAGGTACGTGAGTTAAATGTTTGATACCACGGTAATCGATAATCGAGATACCGACGGTGATAAGAATACCTGCTAATACGGCCAGCGGAATTTGTTCTGCATAGCGACCAGCACCTATCAGGATTACGAGTAAGACAACGCCGTGAAGTACCCCGGAGATTTGGGTGCGGCCACCTGCGTTAATATTCACAACGGTGCGCATTGTAGCACCCGCACCAGGAATACCGCCAATGAGTGCGGTCAACATATTACCAAGACCTTGGCCCACCAATTCCCGATTGGATTTGTGTTTGGTCTTCGTCATGTTGTCGGCGACAACCGAAGTGAGTAAGGAGTCAACTGCACCAAGTGCCGCGAGCGTGAGTCCGGCAAACAAGATGTGTTGAAAGTGCGTGAAATCGATACCCATGATAGTATCAATTTGCAGTTCAGGGATGCCCGTTGGAATGTTTTCGATCTTAGGGACATCTATTTTCAGAAAAGAAGCCACAATGGTCATGATGATAAGCGCTACAAGACTGCTTGGGACAATGCGGCTTATGAATGGAAAAAGATAAATGATAGCAATCGTTGCTGTCGCAAGCCCAAATGCCGAGTAGTCGATAGCCATCAAGGGTTGGTGTAAGTTGGCAAATACAGCTGGGATTGTTTTTGGTGATGGGTAACCGAGCATAGGAAAGAGCTGTAAACAGATAATGATGACGCCGATTCCGGTCATAAAGCCTGACACAACTGGGTATGGAATATATTTAATATAACGCCCTAAGCGCAAGAGCGCGAAGACGATCTGTAACGCACCCGCTAAGAAGAACGTTGGCAAGATAATGGCGAGCGCACTTTCCAAGTCACCCGTAAGTGCTATCGCCTGACTAATAACAAGCGCGGAGATGACGGTCATTGGACCTGTCGGACCACTGATCTGAGTTGGTGTGCCACCAAACGCGGCAGCAACGATACCAAGTGCTATCGCACCATAGAGACCCGCAGCTGCGCCCATACCTGATTGCACACCGAAGGCGAGTGCAAGTGGTAGGGCAACTATAGCTGCAGTGATACCACCAAATATATCACCGCGTAAGTGTTGTAGTGACAGGCGCATGGGGTTCCCTCCCTAGGTAAATAGAGCTGCGTTAATCCAGTGGTGTACGGCAATACTAACGAGATAGCCGAGAAAGATAACGGGTGCCCACTTTAAGTGGCCAAAGAACGTGTATTGTCCACGTGATTGTCCCATGAGTGCGACACCTGCGGCAGACCCGATCGATAACATACTACCGCCGATACCAGTGGTCAGTGTGATGAGTAGCCATTGGCCGGAAGATAGCACGGGGTCCATCGTTAGTACGGCGTACATGACAGGGATGTTATCAACGATAGCCGACAGAATACCTAGTGCAATATTGGCAGGTGTTGCATGGAATGCTTCGGAAAGACCCGTTCCCCATGAGTGATACAGGGTGTTCGATACGATCTCTAAATAACCGAGTGATGCGAGTCCGCCTACGCTTAAGATAACGCCGTAGAAGAAAAATAACGTATCCCACTCAGCCATTTTAATTTTGTTAAATATGTCGAAACCACGAATGGTTTCTGGATGCTCGAGCGGGCGATCGGCGAGTATTTCTTTTTGCTCGCGTTTTTTCAAGTAATACGCGTAGAAGTTCAAGTAGCCAAGACCTGTCATCATACCGAGCATAGGTGGCAAGTGTAGGCTGTTGTGCACCATGATCGCCGTGAAGATCGTAAACAGGAAGAGGATGATGATGAATATACCGCCGTATTTCATTTGAATATCATCACAAGCGACTTGCGGTTTCGCGTTTGGAAGTGCGAAGTACATGATGGCTGCTGGAATAACGTAGCTTACGAGACCAGGAACAAACAGTTTGAAGAATGTTTCAAACGGTAGTTTACCCGCTTGCCATACCATCAGTGTCGTAATATCCCCAAACGGACTAAAGGCACCACCCGCGTTGGCTGCGACAACGATGTTGATACAGCTCAAGCTTACGAACTTTTTATTGTCACCACCGACTGCCATCACGACCGCACACATGAGCAATGCTGTCGTCAAGTTGTCAGCAATCGGGGAGAGGAAAAACGACATGAAACCTGTGACCCAAAACAGTTGGCGGTAACTGTAACCCATTTTGACTAGCCACACGCGTAAACGCGAAAACACAAGGCGTTCTTCCATCGCGTTGACGTAAGTCATAGCGACTAACAAGAATAAAAATAGTTCGGCATACTCGACAAGGTTATGATTCAACTGTAAGCGAATCATGTGGTTTAAGCCCTTCTCATGGGCAATGATAGCAACCATGACCCAGATAATCCCCGCTGCAATGACAACAGGTTTCGATTTGCGCAAATGGGTAAATTCTTCAGTCATCACAAAAATATAAGCGACAATGAAAGTAAACAGGGCGAATAAACCTAGGAATGAGTCTGTCGAGTGTAAGGTTTGACTGCTACTTTCGGGTGATGCGAATACGAGTGTAGGCAAGGACATTAAGATAAGAGTGATAAAGCCTACAAATGAAGTCCGTTTCATGTGATGACTCCTTGATTAAATTAAGCACAGACTGCTGCACAACCTGTGCCATAATTTGGGTCTTAGGCACGAGTCATCTTACAGTAGTTGTTTAAAATTGCAACGGTTTATCGTTTAAGAACAGTGTTCTCTGGGATGGGGTACTCAATATCCGTGATTATCACGTATGTTAATTGCACGCAGGTCGGTTAGACTCATAGAACTGTACTATGATTTATTTTACAGGATAGAGCATGCAGAGTTTAATGAATATGTTCCCCAACATGTTTTATTCAAAAAATAGAGCAGGGGTCTATGTTGCCGCCAACCGCAGGGCCATTGAGATAGTTAAGGCTACTGGCTTCCGAGATAATATTATAGGTCTTAGTGATACGGATATATTTTCAGTGTCGGCAGCGACGCTATTTTGTGACCATGATGACCGTGTTATGACCCAAGATAAAGCCCACATGTTTATTGAGAACTTTACAGCAAATAACGGCACGCCCCTAAGACGAGTTACCTTTAAAAGACCTTGGTACAATGAAGATGGAAGAATCTTAGGTGTTATCGGGCTGACAACCGATCTGAGTTCACTCTACATCATGGATACTCGTGTTGACATAACTTTAAGAGAGTTTCAGGTTATTGCATTAAAACTCATCGGTCTCTCCTCTAAAACTGCAGCGTCATACTTATTTATTTCACCAAGAACGGTAGAAGTCTATCTTAAAAATATTCGAATAAAACTAGGCATTACCAGCCATAAAGAGTTAATAAAAATAGTCATAAGAAACAACAAGCTTGGGTTGCGTCTCTATACTGCTGTAAATTAGCTTACGCAGCTAAAGGGCTAATGATCAGTCCAACTCACGGTTGTCCAGGAGTAACGCAGCGCGCTTGCGCGCGAGTAGTCCTGGATAAGCGTGAGTTGGCCGATAAACTGCCATTTGAGTAGCATAAGGTAGGGCTTGAAGAAGCCATCTTCATTCTCCAAAATTATTGGTGTCTTAAATCAATAAAATGAGGAGCAATCAGATGGCTGAGTATGATATTAAATTGAATCGCGACGCATTGGTAGGG
>Ga0180433_10004538_pt1 | contig 19423 bp, 16 predicted proteins | sample SS_ome_8_FD_132980 | JGI IMG/M metagenome (GOLD analysis project Ga0180433, IMG submission 132980) | Hypersaline lake sediment archaeal communities from the Salton Sea, California, USA - SS_1_D_1 metaG | ecosystem: Environmental > Aquatic > Non-marine Saline and Alkaline > Hypersaline >... | reverse complement strand
TACCGCCCGCGATATACTCTTTCTAGCCTGCGCGAACATTCACTCCCCGGAGACAGGCCCGACTCTTGCCCTTTCTCCGTCTTCGTCCCTATTCTGGCACCGGCAAGCGGACATGTCCACTGCCCTCTGCAGGGAGAACCGCATCGGCGAACTAGCGGCCCGGCATCACCGCTACGGTGAGAGACCAGGTAAACACCTTTCCGGCGCGGGTATGGTACCCACCCCGGGCAGGGGAGAGGCGGAACCGAAGTGCGCGCAACACAGACCAAGGTCACCGGCTACGGGAGGCAATAACACCCACCACTCCGAAGACAACTGCGGCGGGGCCGGCTGTGTCAGCCGGCCCCGCCGCTTCTCGTACGGACACCGCTTTCGCTCTACTCGGAATGCTTGCTGGCTCTCTTGAAAAGGAACCAGAAGGGCACAGCAGCTATCAGGCCAGCAGTAGCCGCCCCGCTGAGCCACTTGGCCCATGCACTCGCGGTGGCTTCCTTTGGGTCCTCGGGTAGGCCGTAGTCCGGAGGCGGCTCGTCCAGCACAGAGAACACACCCAACCCACCTAGCTCATGCTCCCCATAGAGAAAGGCGCGGGGATGGCCGGTAGACTTCAGCAACTCCACCCGCTCTCTGGCCAGGGAAAGCATCTCGTTCCTCTCCCCGAACTCAAGCGCCCCCGTCGGGCAGGCATCCACACAGAAAGGAATCTCGCCGTTCCTGGTGCGGTCAATGCACATGTCACACTTTCGGGTGGTGCCAAGGTGCTCGTCCTTGTGGGGAATATCATACGGGCAGGCATGAACACAGTAGCCGCAGCCGATGCACCACTCCTGGTCAATCACCACCGCAGTCCCCTGGTGTGATATTGCCCCGGTGGGACAGACGTTCTCACAGCTGGCATTGGCGCAGTGCATACAGGCATGTCTCCGCCAGTCCCACTCATCCCCATCCCTCAAGGCGGTGAAGAGGGTAGTCCAAGTATGGGGGCCGATCTCGGGCGGGCCTTCCCAGTCCGGTCTGGCCGTTTCCGCGTGGGTACGGTTATGCTTGCAGGCTGCATAGCACCACCAGCAGCCGATGCACTTGGTGACGTCCACCTTTATGGCTACGTCTGGGCCAGAGCCGGACCGCCCGGCGGCCTCAGCGCGTTCCGGCAACAGAGAGGGCGCCAGTACAGCCATCGCCGCTGCCGCCCCCGAGCCCTTCAGGAAACCTCTACGTCCTATCTGCATATATTTTCCCTGCTATCCAACCCCGGCACCCGGTTTCGCTATCGCCGGGGTGGAACCTGATCCACAATTACCCCTTGATTGGCCTCCAGCTCGTCCGGCCTTACGTCTTCCTCCAGCAGGAAGACATCCGCATTCCCATGACAGGAGTTGCAGCTCTCGTTCTGAGGGGTATGAAGCTGTATGTTGTGCGGAGTGGCGTACTTCCAGGTTGATACGTCACAGAACTCCGGCAGAGCACCCTCAACGTAAAACTCCCACATGTCAACACACACCGGCACATGGCGGACCACGGCGTACTCGTAGGGGATCTCAGATGACCTGATGGGGTTAAGCCCGATCTCAAAGCGCATCTCAGAAGGCTCGGTGGTACGGCAGGGCAAACCCTCCACGTCAAGGGCGACGTGGCAGCCGTAGCAGTTCTTGTACTCCACCGAGTGGCAGACCTGGCAAGACAGGTCCCCCAGGTGCTGCTCATGCTGGGGATTGTCAGCCGTGTTCGTCCACACATCCTCGTGACAGTCCTCGCACTTCACCAGGGCACTGTTGTGGTACCTGTCTGGGGCAAGCGCTCCGGACCCATGGAGCTCCTCGCCGTGGCAGGCAACGCAGGTCATTCCCCCTTTCGTCCAGTGGACGTCACCGGGCACGCCCGCGTTCAGACCCAGGTACTCATTACCCACGCGGGCACCGTGGCAGGCGGTGCAGTTGTACTGCGTCGAGGGTGTCTTTCTGACTATGTGACTGGACACCAGCCCGCCGCCCAGCTCGTCCGGACGGCTTATGTGACACTGGCCACAGGTGGTATGGCAGGTGGAGCAATGGTTCTCCATGGCATCCGCCATCAATGAACCCTCGCTCAGGTCGGCGCCCCTGGCTTCCAGCTTGGTCTTGAAGCCGTTCAGGGTACTGTGGAGGCTGACCATATCCCGCTCGGCGACGTCACTGTGGCAGGTAATGCAACTTGTATGCGACGGATCCGCCACCACTCCCACGTGAGCAACCTCTTTGCCTTCGGCGCTACTATCACCGCCGTGACATATCACGCACCCAACCTTACCGTGGGTGTCTTCCATGAACTTGGCGTCCTTGAGGAAGACCTTCTCCCATACCTCCAACGGAGGTAGCTCTCCCCCTCAGCCTTCGCCCGAGGTCTCTTCGGACTTCACCTCCTTCACCTCGGAGGCAGTCGCTTTGAGCACCTCGCGGTCTGCATGGCAGGAAACACAGGTATCCTTCGGCTCCTCGGCCTCCGGCCGGCACCCAAGGACCACCAGCGCCGCCAGTGCCATCACCCCCAACGCTACCAGGACCTTCAGCTTCATGTTCTCCGCCTCAATTCTGTTCCCACTTTCTGCCCCCTGCAAGAGGTCGGGGTCTCTTGCGGGGGGCAGAAAGGAGGTACCGTGCCCCTAGCCGGAGTCGGCACATCGGTTAGGGGCACCAAGAAGTAATGGAGGTGGTCACCCCTTGCGGGGTGCGCCTATTTCTCGACCTCATAGCCGGCCACCATGGAAGCATCAAAGCATGCGCCCATATTCACTGCCGGGTCTGACGACCAAGAGCACATGCCGAACTTCAGGCTGTAGGCGTCATATCCCAGCATCTGGAGCAGCGCCGTGCCCTGGGCGGCAGAATGCCCGGTGTAGCAGTACACGTATACCGGTGAATCAGGGTCAATCTTGCTCAGCTTGTTGACCAGGTCCCCCAGACCTATGTTGACGGCTTCCGGGATATGCCCGGCGGCATAATGCTCCGCGCTGCGGCAACTGACGATTGTCATATCCTGACCCTCGGCAATCTTCAGGTTAAGATCGGAAGCGGTGATGTACTTGGGAGAAACAGTCTTAGCAGCGGCCCGAATGATCTCGTCCTCATCCGTTGAGGTGGTGTTGTCCAACTCGGGCAAGGAGTAGCTTCCACCCATGTTGGCGGTGGTCTCAACCTCGAAGTCCGCCTGATCTGTGGTCGGGTCAAAGCGAGACTTGTATACCGCCGGGTCATCTGACCAGGATGCCATTCCATGCCGCAGGTTCTGGACGTCATAGCCCAGTACACCCAGCATGGCAGCGCCGAACGAACCAGACTGCCCGGTGTAGCAGTACACCACAATTTCCTCGTCTTTGGGCAGGGTCTGCAGGTCACCAAACTTCATGTTGACCGCCCCGGGGATATGCCCGGCGGCGTAGTCTTCGGCACTCCGCAGGCTGACGATGTAGGGTGCATTACCCTCGGCAATCATCAGGTGCAGATCAGTTGCCGTTATGTTCCCGGCTTTGTCTCCCAGGTAATCACCGACGGCATCCCTCACCACCTCGAACTCGGACACTTCCGGAGTAGTGGTGACGGGTGTTTGTTCCTTTTCCTCTGTCTCGGCCGGCTCTTCTGCGCCGCCACAGGCGTTGAACAACAGCACAGCCAGCACCAGCAAGAACGTGCCTGCCAGCCCCGCCAGCTTCCTGACTCGTCGTCTCGGCTGCATGTGGTACCCCTCCTTTTCTTTCTCTACGGCATTGGCTTCCCTATGAAAGCATCTCCTGCCGCGCCCCTGTCCCTGGTAGTGCTCTCCTTCCCGGCACGGGAAATCCACTTCCCGCCGGGTACGCCCCAACGGCAACTACCAGGTATTCTGGCCCCGCCTGACTTTCGGCCACGTACTCAAGCGCGCGTCAAGCTTACCCACCCAGGCCTCCAGTTTATCGGCGTCGCCCCGGGCCAGTACCAGGCGCTCTTCCTCACTCAGATCATATTCCTGCAATACGCGATAAGGATTCTCCGCCAGCCTGGCCAGAAACTTGCGGTCATCAGCCGCCTTGGCCAGCACCTCGATTATGGTACCCCTGGCCGGCAGACCTGTCGCTCTCCGCGTCTCTGCCCACCCACCACTCCGGTTCTTGTCCAGCAAATCAGACGTCACCCGGATACTATACCATTCCTGACCAGCACTCTTCCACAGGTTACCACCGTGACGAGAACCGGCTCATCCGCCACCTGGCGCAAACCAGCCTGCCCACCTGGCGCAATCTAGCCTCCAAAAAAATCACCCCCGGTCTGCCAGCACATCCTGACTGTCTTCCTACCTCCGGCGGGAACAGTGTATAATCATACTGAGAGGGGGGACCAGACGGTTCCAATGCTGACATGAACAAGATCCAGGTGGTTCTGGCCGATGACCACATGCTCTTCCGCGAGGGCACTCGCCGGGTCATTGAGCAGGAGCCCGACCTCGAAGTGACCGGAGAAGCCAGCAACGGGGAGGAAGCCGTCAGGCTGGTCAGCCAGCTTCGTCCTCAGGTGGCTATCCTGGATATCGCAATGCCCGGGGTAAACGGCATCGAGGCTGCCAGGGAGATAAAGGCCCGAAATCCCTCCACCGCTATCCTCATTCTTACCGCCTACGACAATGACCAGTACATATACGCCATGCTGGAGGCCGGAGCCGCCGGTTATCTCTTGAAGAATGTCGACGCCGAAGAGCTCACCAGCGCCATACGGGCCGTGCATGCCGGGGAAGCGGTTCTGCACCCCGCCATCGCACGCAAGGTCTTTGGTCATTTCGCCACCACCCACAGCGCTGCCGCGGCCACACCACCCTGTACCCTCAGCGACCGTGAGATGGAGATACTCAAACTGGCGGCGCGCGGCATGAACAACCAGGAAATCGCCCGGCGCCTCTTTCTCAGCCGCCGTACCGTACAGTCCCACCTTGGCAACATCTTCAGCAAAATGAATGTTGGTTCCAGAACCGAGGCCACCCTGCAGGCGTTCAACATGGGCTGGCTCAGCACGGAGGACATATCGTAGGGGTGCCAGAACGACCGACACACGAGATGGACCATATCGCGCAGAACGGATTCGCACACAGCGTCCCTGGCAGGACATACTCTCACCCGCAGACAGAAGAGAAGCTCCGGCACCTGAACCTCGTCCTTCAGGCAATGCGGGACATCAACCAGCTCATCATTCAGGAGACGGACCGCCGCCGGCTGATTACCCATACCTGCCGCATACTGGTAAAGACCCGCAGCTACTACAACGTCTGGGTGGCCCTGCTGGACGGGATGGGAAAGCTGACCATGGCCGCCCAGGCCGGACTCGGCAAGAGCTTCTCAGCAATGAGACGACGCCTCAGGAAAGGCAGTCTCCCCCAGTGTGCCCGCGCGGCGCTCCGTGAGTCGGTCCCAATAGTCACCGCCGATCCGGCTTCTGACTGCCGCGACTGTCCCCTGGCCCAGGAGTACGGCGGCAGAGGAGGCATTACCGCCCGCCTGGAATACGCAGGCCGCGTGTATGGCCTGCTCTGTGCTTCCATACCACTGGACCTCGCCTCAGACCCCGAGGAACGCACTCTCTTCATGGAAACTGCCCAGGACATCGGCCTGGGCCTGCATAAGATCTCCTTGGAAGAGGAACGCAGGCAGGCTGAGCAGGACGTGGAGAAGCGCGTCAGAGAGATAACCTGCCTGTACACTATCGCTGATATCTCCGAAAGACCCGGTATCACCCAGAAAGAGCTCTGCCAGCAGGTGGTGCAGATTCTCCCGCAGAGTTGGCAGTACCCTGACATCGCATGCGCCCGAATCACTATTGGCGGCCGTGAGTTCGTCACCCCTAACTATCGTGAGCCCGCCCACAGGCAATCCACCGAGCTGGTGGTTAACGGAGAGATGATGGGGCAGGTGGAGGTCGGTTACCTGGGGAATCCGCCCACCTGCGACGAAGGGCCATTCCTGAAAGAGGAAGAGAGACTCATTGAAGCGGTCGCCGAGCAGCTGGGCCGCATAACCGAGCACGCCATTGCCGAGGAAGCACTCCGACATTCTGAAAGCCGTTACCGCGCCCTATTCCAGAGCGCCGGTGAGGCCATATTCCTATGCTCTGCCGACGGGACCATCATATCCGTGAACCGGGCCTGCCAGGCCCTCACCGGACGTAGCACGGACCGCCTGGAGGGTACCGACATCAGGCAGCTCTTCTCACCATCGGAGCGCGATTTCCTGAACCGGCTGATCACTGTAGAGACCGGTGGTGAGGACAGCGCACAGGTGGAGGAGTTCCGCATGGTGAGGAGTGACGGCGCTGAAGCCATCGTGCGCCTCACCATTGCCCCCCTGCCCGGCACGGACCTCCCCGCCGCCCTCCAGGTGATTGCCCTCGACGTCACCGAGGAGAGACGGCTTCGACAGAACATGCAGTACTACATAGGGCAGATAACCAGAGCACAGGAAGACGAGCGCTTGCGGATATCCCGGGAGCTCCACGATGATACTGCGCAAACCCTGGCAGGACTGTCCCGGGACCTCGGCCTGGTCATCTCACGCAGTCCCGGACTGCCAGAGGCGGCCACGGCTCGCTTGGACGACCTCAGGCGCACAGTCGATGCAGCCCTTGAAGGGGTACGTCGCTTCAGCCAGGACCTCAGGCCGTCCATTCTGGATGACTTGGGGTTGCTCCCCGCGCTGGAGTGGCTGGTCAGCAAGCTGGAGACCGAGTACGGGATCAAAGGGAAACTCATCCTCACCGGAGAGCCGTACCGTCTGCTACCGGAGCAGGAGCTGTCCGTGTTTCGGATAGTCCAGGAGGCCTTCAGCAATGTGAGAAGGCACTCCGGGGCCACTGCGGTTGACATGACCATCGACTTCGGCGAGGACGCCGTCACGGTCATACTGAGCGACAATGGCCGTGGCTTTTCGGTACCCAGCCGCGCCAGCGACCTGGTGCGGTCAGGCAGACTGGGCATAGTCGGTATGCGGGAGAGGGCGCGCCTGATCAGCGGTACCCTCATCGTACAGTCGGACATCGGAAAGGGTACTACCGTTACCCTGCGGGTTCCCAGATAGCGCACACTCCCCCGGGCCGAAGAGTCCGGCGGCCCGCCATGCCCGTGTGGGCACGGCGCCACCTCTGCCCCTGACCGGTAGCTCCAACCTCAAGAAGGTTATCTCACGGGTGCGGCACTGGATTCACGGGTTTGCGTGTCATTGCCAGTCCTGCTGAGGAAGGACGAAGGAATCTCGTCTCCGTTTCGGAGGACTACCGCGGCTGGTGGACCGCCCCGGGGCCGGCACCCTCCTCGCAATCCCTCGTATCCATCGCCATAGACGCCACGAGGTGTGAAAGTACCTTTGCGACGTCTGACGAAAGGAGTCCGTCCGTCATTGGCGCCCCGAGCCCGATCCGGTATTCTCATAGCGATGACAGACAAGCTTGCTCCCGAAGAACCCACGAATTCAGGTCCCACCTCTATGGTTGACAGCCAGTCGCGGATGCCATACCATTGGCAAAAGGAGCAGAATGCGCCCGGGGGACAACACCACATGACAAGCCGGATCACTCAGACCAGGCAGGCAGCAAAGCGCCTGACCACCAGGCCCCAGGAAGCCTGGTGCTTCTCCAGTCCGGCGCACACGCGGGCGTAGTCAGGCGAGCGGGCAGGCAGGGAGTACCGGGCCCAGGGAGATGCAACTCCTGGGCCCTTATCGTATCGCCAGGGTGTAGATCTTCCGCACCACGGTGGTCGAGAGGAAAGAACCATGGGAACCAAGATGAAAGTGGGAGTTGTCGGCGCTACCGGCATGGTAGGCCAGAACTACGTACGGCTCCTCAGTGGGCACCCCTGGTTCGAGGTCATGCATCTGGCGGCATCACCGAGGTCGGCGGGAAAGCGCTACCAGGACGCCGTGGCAGGACGCTGGCACATGCCCGTGGACATACCCGAAGAAGTCAGACAGATGAGGGTGGGGGATGCCAGCGCGGTTGACGAGGCCGCTCGCAGGTGCAGCCTGGTGTTCTCGGCAGTGGAGATGGACAAGCAGGCGGTAGCGTCACTGGAGGAGCAGTACGCCGCCGCGGGAGTGGCGGTGGTCTCCAACAACTCGGCCCACCGCCACACCGAGGACGTCCCCGTGGTCATCCCCGAGATTAACCCCGGCCACTTGGACGTGCTTCCCGAACAGAGGAAGAGACGCGGATGGAACCGTGGTTTCATCGTGGTCAAGCCAAACTGCAGCATTCAGAGCTACATGCTGCCCGTCTACGCGCTACTTGCCGCCGGGCACGCCGTCAGCAGCCTGGTGGTCACCACCCTGCAGGCGCTGTCAGGAGCTGGCTACCCCGGACCTTCCGCACTGGACATGATTGACAATACCATCCCCTACATCTCGGGAGAAGAGGAGAAGTCCGAAATCGAGCCCAGGAAGATACTGGGCAGCATACGTGATGGCCGGTTCGTGCTGGACGATGCCATCAGTATCTCGGCACACTGCAACCGCGTCGCGGTATCGGACGGGCACACCGCCTGCGTGAGCCTGAAATTCCTGGGGCAGAAGCCGGGGCAGGAAGATGTGCTGAGCATCTGGCGCAGGTTCCGGTCCCTACCGCAGGAGCTGGGACTACCCTCGACACCGTCTCAGCCGCTCGTGTACCGCGACGAGATTGACCGCCCGCAACCCAGGAAGGATCGCGATGCCGGCGGAGGTATGACGGTCACCGTCGGCAGGCTGAGGGACTGTAACGTCCTGGACTACCGGTTTGTGGGGCTGCACCACAACACGGTGAGGGGAGCCGCGGGCGGTTCCATCCTGATAGCGGAGCTACTGAAATCCCGGGGATGCATTGGCTAGCGCCCGGCCATGCTTTTATGCCCGGTGGCGTCTATGGCGATTGGCATGAGGAATTGCGGGCCCGCCTCTAGCGGGCACGGCAATCCCAGCAAATCACTGGAGCTTGCTTCAATTCGCTCGTAATGGTAGTCTGCCCATCCAGGTACAGAAAGCACCACGCGGTAGGCCTGTTGTCAGCCCGCCAGCCATAGAGTATCATGGGAAGCACATTGCCCGAATACTGCCCTGAAGGAGGTACTGCCATGAACCTGGAAACCGTGCTATACGATGTCAAGGACAACATCGCCAGGATCACCATGAACCGCCCGGAGAAGCGCAATGCTCTGAACCACCAGCTGCTTAGTGACCTGGACGCCGCCTTCCACGAGGCCGATAATGACCCCGATGTGAGGGTGGTCGTACTGGCCGGCGCCGGCCCATCCTTCAGCGCCGGCTATGACCTGACAGGGAGCCCGTATACCAGTGTCCCCGAGGGCTTTGACCAGTGGACGCGCGGCAACGCCCTGAGAACGCTGCGCGGCATCAGCGAGCGCTACCTCATGATCATGAACCTGACCAAACCGGTAATCGCAAAGGTCCACGGGTACTGCGTGGCCGCCGGTTGCTACCTCCAGATGTGCTGTGACATGGCCATCGCCGCCGAGGATGCCGTGCTGGGCCATCCGGCCACCAGGGGCGGCGGTGTCAGCAGCATGCCTCTGTGGGTAACCTATCTTGGCCTGCGCAAGGCCAAGGAGCTGCTGATGACCGGCAAGCTGATCAGCGGCAAGGAGGCGGAGCGCATCGGCCTGGTGAACATGACCGTCCCCGCAGACAAGCTGGAAGAGGAAGTGATGAGTAACGCCCGCCTAATGGCGGAAGTACCGCCGGACGGCATGATCATATCCAAGGAAGCTCTCAACACCCACGCCGAGATACTGGGCAGAGGCGCTCTCTTCGCCTATCACCGCCAGCTCAACGCACTCGGGCGCGTGGGGGGTGGCCGGAGAGACCCGCAGGACGTCCAGGCGAGGATTGCAGCGACACGCCGCCGTGCCAGGGAACAGACCCCCTGATCCATCTCACGGAGCCTGCCCGGTACCGCCCCCGGCGGGCACACCAAACCATGGCGCGCATCGCCGGCCGGGAGCTCGGGGCGCCTCAGCGAGAATCCTCCGTGCGTTGCTCTGCCCTGAGGCCAACACGGACCCACCGGCCACGAGGAAGTGGCCAGGAAAGGTGGCACCCCGGTGACAGTGGCCGTGGCGATCATCGGTGGGATACTGATGCTGGTGGGACTGGCAGGCGTGGTCCTGCCGGTTCTTCCCGGTATCCCCCTGGCATGGGCCGGACTCTTCATCTACGCCATCGGCACTGGCTTCGAACGTATCTCCATTCCGACCACGGTGGTGTTTGCCGTCCTCACCCTGCTTGCCCTGGCACTGGACTTCCTCGCGCCGATGATAGGTGCCAGGAAATACCAGGCAAGCCGCCCGGGAGTCTTCGGGGCCTTCATCGGCTTTGCGGTGGGGGTGTTCACGCTCGGGGTGTGGGGGGTTATTCTGGGACCATTTCTGGGTGCACTGGCGGGGGAGCTGCTGGCAACGAGAGAACCGGGCCGCGCCTTCCGCTCCGCCCTGGGTGCCCTGGTGGGCTTCCTCGCGGGTACGCTGGTCAAGATCGTGATTATTCTCACGATGCTGGGGTTCTTCGTGGTTTCCCTGTTCTAGCCGGTTTCCGGTATGAGCACCGGCCCGAGACGCCGGGTGAAGCCGCCCGGGTTCTCAGACGGTCCAGCGCATCAGGAATGCGCCCCAGGTGAAGCCGGAGCCGAAGGCGGCGGCCAGAAGCATCGAGCCCTTCGTCAGGCGTCCGTCCTGGCGCGCCTCGCAGATGCAGATCGGTATTGTGGCCGCGGTGGTGTTGGCGTAGCGGTCGATATTGGATACCACCTTCTCCTCGGGCAGACCCATCCGTGCCGCCACCATGTTGGTGATGCGCTGGTTGGCCTGGTGGGGAATGAACAGGTCCACGTCCTCAATGGTGTGGCCGGTCTTCTCCAGCACCTCGTTCATGGACTCGCAAAAGCGGGGGATGGCGTGCTTGAAGACGGCCCGGCCGTCCATCTTTGGGTAATGCTCCGCCCGCTCCATTATCTCAAGGTTGATGCGGCCGCGGACATTGCCATAGGGCGCGGGCAGCCAGAGCTTGTCATAGTGCTCCCCCTCGGCGTGAAGCACGAAGTCGAGCACCCCCTCCTCGTCGCTTTCGGTAGGCGCCATAATCACCGCTCCGGCACCGTCGCCGAACAGCACGGCCACATCCCGGCCCCGCGTGGTGAAGTCCAGGCCGGTGGAGTGCACCTCGGCGCCAACCACCAGGATGTTGTCGCACCATCCGCTGCGGATGAAGCGATCGGCAATCGCCACCGAGTAAACGAAGGCAGTGCACTGCTGGCGCACGTCCAGGGCAGGGATTGTGCCGAAGGGCATCTTGCTCTGGAGGATACAGGCCGAGCCGGGGAAGAACACGTCCGGATTGAGTGTCCCGAAGATGATCATGTCTATGTCTTCCCTGGTCATGCCGGCGTCATCCAGGGCGCGCTGCACCGCCACCACGGCAAGGTCAGCCGCCCCGATACCATCTTCAGCGATATGGCGTTGCCTGATGCCCGTGCGCTCTCGTATCCACTCGTCCGAGGTATCCATCATCCTGGTCAGGTCATCGTTGGTCCAGATGTCAGGGGGCACATAGAAACCGCTACCGACAATGGTGGACCCTCGCATCACTCCACTCTCCTTGCAGCAGGCCACGCTGGGTAATGCCCTATTGTATCGGAGGAAGTCCTCCACTGCAAGGAATGCCTCTGTCCAGGGGGCCCACCCCGCGGGCAACACGGGCTTTGGCACGTCCGGCAGACCGTGATAGAATACAGGCAGTCCCGAAGACCACTCTCCGGAAACGTCACCGGGGCCACCCCGATGGAGGTCAGTCGTGTATTCGGACTCGCACTGCCACCTGGATGCCGTCAGTGAAGGGCAGCGACCCCGCGTTATGGCCCAGGCCGCTGCCGAAGGGGTGGTCCTGATGCTCACCACCGGGATCGACCTCGCCACCTCCCGTCAGGGTGTGCGCGTCGCCCGGGAGTACCCGTCAGTATACGCGGGCATCGGGTATCACCCATCGCGGGCTGTTCCTGCCCCAGAAATCCCTTACCGAGAGCTAGGGGAGCTTGCCGGGAGTGAGCGTGTGCTGGCTGTGAGCGAGATCGGCCTCGACTTCTCCTGGCCGGGCGCGCCCGACCGTGAGACACAGGAGTGCTGCTTCCGGAGGCACGTCCAGCTTGCCACCGAGCTATCGCTGCCGGTGCAGCTTCATGTCGGCGGGGCGCACCGGGAAGCGTACCGGATACTACAGGAGGAGAACGCCTTCAGACTGGGCGGGGCCATCCACGAGCAGGTGCTCACCGAAGCAGACCTGGAAGTCTGGCTGCCAACCGGTTTCTACCTGACGGTCGGGATGACGGTGCTGCAGACTGGCGCCGACTCCGAGGAGCTGGCGCGGGTCGTACGACGCATCCCCGACGACAGACTTCTGCTGGAGACCGACACCTACAGTGACCCCGGAGAGGGTGAGCTGGTGGGACCGGCCCGGGTGAAGCTCGTGGCCGCGAGGGTCGCCGCCATCAGGGGCACCACCCCGGAGGAGTTGGGCAGGATGACCACCAGCAACCTGAGGAGGTTCCTCGGGCTGACCGGCTAGCCGTGCGCACAAGCGGTGCCAGGGCCTGCAGCCGCCAGGTTGCGAGCGGCACCAGGCTCAGGCTAGACTAACTCACTACACGGATGAAAGGAGAGAATATGCCTGGTACTGGTTCTGGCGAAGAGCAATCGGGCAGGAAGCAGGTCTCGCTGGACGAAAGAAGGCTGGAGCTCCCCGACCGGCTTCCGGGCAACCGCTGCCGGGACTGCGGGGAGGTGTACTACCCCCGGCGGGTACGATGCTCGCACTGCACCTCGACCAACCTGGAGGACATATTCCTGGCCCCCAGGGGCAAACTGGCCACGTACACCACCCTGACCCTGGCACCCCCCGGCGCCGCCGTCGAGGCGCCCTACAGCATCGGCAGGATAGTCACCCCCGAGGGTGCCCACGTGACCGCCGTACTCACTGAACCCGATCCCGCCAGGCTGAAGATAGGCATGGAAATGGAGATGGTGGTGGAAAAAGTGCAAGAGGACGACCTGGGCAACGATGTCATCGCCTACAGGTTCAGACCCGCCTAGTGTCCTGTTTGCAGAGTTCGCTGAGTAATTCCGGTGGTTCTAGCCATGGGTCTTCTGCAAATCACCATTCCGGCGCAAGCCGGAATCCACTTCCCCCACCCCACCTGGATTCCGAGTCAAGTTCGGAATGGTTATCCAATAATGGTCTCGCGCGGAACAATCCTTCCACGTATTTCAGTTACAGGACACTAGGGAACACGGCCTTACCGTGATGAGTCGACCGGAAAGGAGGGAGTGAAGGTGGGTAAAGGAGGAGATAGAGAGGTAGTCATACTGGGGGTGGGGATGCACCCCTTCGTGAAGGACTCCGGCAAGAGCTACCCTCAGCTGGGACAGGTGGCGATATCCGCCGCCCTGGAGGAGTCCGGCGTCCCCTTCAAGGATGTGGAGGCCGCCTACGTGGGCCACTGCTACGGCCCGCTGGGGACCGGCATGAGGGTAGTCCAGGAGTTCGGCTGGACGGGGATCCCCATCGTCAACATGGAGGTGGCCTGCACCAGCGCCACGCAGGCGGTTTTCCGCGCCGCCTACGAGATATCCACCGGCCTTTACGACGTCGTCCTGACCGTGGGCGTGGACAAGCTCCCCCGGGGACTTCTCGGCGGGGCCTCGGAAGCAGGTAGCTGGGACGCAGTAATGGGCCTGGTGGTAATGCCCGCCATGTACGCCCTGGGTATCCGCGGCCACATGGAGGAATACGGCACCACCTACGAGCAGCTCTGCAAGATATCCGTCAAGGAGCACAAGAACGGCGCCCTCAATCCCTACGCCCTCTACCAGAGAGAGATGACCCTGGAAGAGGTCAAGGCCGGGCGCATGATAGCCTTCCCGATAAACCTCTTCATGTGCTCCCCGAACTGTGATGGCGCCACCGCCGCCGTCCTCTGCACAAAGGAGAAGGCCAGGCAGTATACCCGCGAGACGCCCATCACCATAGCCGGCTGGGCAATCGGCTCACCCTCCTATACCCGTGCCGGTGACGAGGAAGGCGGTCTCAAGGGACTGGGCAAGCAGGCATTCGAGAGGGCAGGACTGGGCCCCGAGAACGTGGACGTGATGCAGGTGCATGACGCCTTCAGCCCTGCGGAGATCACCATCCCCGAGTCGCTCGGCTTCATCCCCGTCGGTGAAGGGGGGCGGTGGATAGACGAGGGGAGGACGGAAATCGGTGGAGAGCTTCCCATCAACACCGACGGCGGCCTGGTGTCCTTCGGGCACCCCGTGGGGGCCACCGGCATACGGCAGATAGCCGAGCTGATCTGGCAGATGAAGGGTCAGGCGGGACCGAGACAGGTGGAGGGACCGCCCAAAGTGGGCTTCCAGCAGAACTCCGGCCTGGGCGGTAATGCCATCGGCATATATACCAGGTAGCACCGGCACGCCGGAATCGCCGGGCAACAGGATGGCGATAACATTGGACACCGCCACACCGATGAACTACGACTTCGACACCGTTATTGACCGTCGCAACACAAACTCGGTCAAGTGGGACCTCGCCCGTGAGCGCTTCGGCCTTGAGGGAGTCCTGCCCATGTGGGTGGCAGACATGGACTTCCGCACTCCCCAGCCGGTGGCGGACTCACTCAAGCGGATGGTGGAGACCGGCGTCTTCGGGTACAGCACTGTCCCTGAGTCCTACTACCGGGCCGTCAGCGCATGGCTCAGAAAACGCCACGGCTGGAACACCGAGCACGATTGGATCGTACTCACCCCCGGAGTGATGACCGGGGTTCACATTGCCATCAAGGCGTTCACATCACCGGGGGACAGAGTCATCGTGCACACCCCGACCTACTACCCCTTCTTCCGGGCAATCACCAACAACGGCTGCGAGATACTTGACAGCCCCATGCGGGTCGAAGGCGGCAAGTACAAAATCGACTTCCATGATCTCGAGCGCCGCATTGACCGCCGGACCAGGCTGACTATCCTGTGCAGCCCCCACAACCCGATAGGCAGGGTGTGGGAGAGAGAGGAGCTGATGGAACTGGGGCAGCTTTGCCTGGACCGTGACATCACCGTCGTGTCCGACGAGATACATAGTGACATCGTCTATGACGGCTTCAAGCACATTCCCTTCGCCTCCATCTCAGAGGCCTTCGCCAGCAGGTCAGTAGTCTGCACCGCCGCCAGCAAGACCTTCAACCTGCCCGGTCTGAGGACCTCGGGCATCATTATTCCCAACGGTAGCCTAAGAGAGACCTTCACCGAAACACTGCGTACCTGCGGTATCAGCTCGCCGAATATGCTCGGAGTGGCCGCCACCGAGGCGGCTTACCGGTTCGGTGAGCCCTGGCTCGACGAGCTTCTCCACTACCTGGAGGGAAACCTGGACCTGCTCGAGAAGTACGCCGCCGAGAGCATCCCCGGGCTGAGAGTGACCCGGCCGGAGGGTACCTTCCTCGCCTGGCTCGACTTCAGGGGGTGCGGCATTGATGCCGAGAGACTGGGTAGCTTCGTGCGCGAGGAAGCCAGGGTCGGCCTGCAGCCGGGCACGCTCTTCGGCTGCCGCGAAGAGGGCTTCGAGCGGATGAACATCGGCTGCCCTCGGTCGCTCCTGGAAGAGGGGCTGAAGAGAATTGCCGAGGCGGTGAGACGCCTGCGTGCTCGCTAGCACAGGCAGGTTGAGCCACGAACGCACCCGCAAGGAAGGCCCGGTTGCCCTGGTACCAGGGCAACCGGGCCTTCCATTCGCCTCACGCTCTGCGACCTATCAGGCACCCGGGTTCAGCACCCGCCCCACGAACAGGACCGTGCCCGTCTCCCTGTCCCTGATCAGGAAGATGAACGGGTGGTCAAGGGTTACCTCAACAGGAGCCACAGGCATCCCCTTGAGCGAGACCACCACCGCGGTGGCAGCAGCAGCTTCGGTACCGGCCTCATCCACGGACACGAACGCCTTGTGGATAACCTCGTCTATGAACAGGTCAGCCCGGCCGGTTATGCCAGAGAGATCGGCGTCCATGGAGAAGGCCAGGGGCATTCCCATTGCCACCAGGGTCTTCTTCAGGCTGAAAGCCGAATCGAACTCAAACCGGGGCATGGTGAGAATGACATTCTGCTGCTCCAGGCCGCCGATCACAGCTGCCACCTGCCCCGCATCAAGGCCGGACTCAAACGCCCTGAACCGCTCCGTCTCCGGTAGCAGGATAACCATGGACAACTCGTTCCCGTCGTAAGGCAGCTCAACCGCCTGCCAACCTTCACCCTCGGCATACCCGAACATCTCGGTCTGCCCCATCATTGGCACAGTGACAGTGCCGCCGTCCAGGAGATGGAATGTCCCGTCCTCGGTTCTACCCTCCTGGAACGGGTACAGCCAGGCAGCGTTGAAGTAGATAGCGTTGGTGAGGACCAGGCGGGTGATCGCCTTGATGACCCCTGGCGGTATCAGGTCCTCGATCCTCTCCTCGGTCTGCTCGCTCACCCAGTCGTTGATGATGCGGCGGCATTCCTCGGGGTCTGCGGCGAAGTCCAGAGGTCTCAGGCCGGCTCCGTAGTTCTCCGCCAGAACGTCCAGAAACGTGGGGAGAAAGTCATAGTCCTGCTGCCCCCAGAGCGCGTTCACGATACTAAGCCGGAATCCCTCGTCGTCCTTGCCCTGGGCACCTTCTCCGCGAGCGGCCAGCTCCTGGTCCAGGGCATTGAAAGCCGGGTGGAGCCGCTCCTGCGGCAGGGTATAGTGAAGCGTGTCCGCCATCTCCTGGGCCGTCTCTCCACGGGCACCCGCGTAGGTCATGGCCAGTGCCAGCGAGATGCTGTAAGGAGAATAGAAGACATTCTCCCCACCTTCGCTGAGTTGCCGGTACAGGTCGAAAGCGAAGGCAGTGTTTCCATCCACCAGGATAGCAAGGTCATCCTGGGGCACATGAGGAGAGGTCACCCGCGCCTTCTCTGACTTGACCAGCGCAGCCGCCTGTGGCTCACCGCAGGCCGACAGGCCCAGAAGCACCACCGCCATCAGCGTCAAGAGCAGCACTCTTCTCATCTCGGCACCTCCAAATCACCTTTATCACCAGAGTATACGTCCTCCAGACCAGAGTATCACGTTATACGCGTCCAGGAAACCGGGACGATACAGGAGTGCATGACCCGTGTCCCCTTTGACTCGCCCGACGGTTTCCCTATACACTCATGGTCAGAAGCGGAATCGCCAAATCGATCGGAGCAAGCATTGGAAGAACACCACGGACTGGGTGGCTACCGGGCACTTGACCTGACTGATGAGAAGGGATTCCTCTGCGGCAAGATACTAGCTGACCTCGGCGCCGAGGTTATCAAGATCGAACCGCCCGGAGGCGACGCGAGCCGGGGTCTCGGCCCTTTCTACCATGATGACCCACACCCGGACAGGAGCCTGCACTGGTGGGCCTACAACACCAGCAAGCGGGGCATCACGCTGGACCTGGCCGCCGCCAGTGACCGCAAGGTCTTTATGCGCCTGGTGGAGCGCTCCGACTTCCTGATCGAGTCCTTCACCCCCGACCACATGGCCGAGCTGGGCCTCGGCTACGAAGAGTTGGCCAGAGTCAATCCCGGGATCATCCTGGTGTCAATCAGCGCCTTCGGCCAGGAGGGTCCGTACTCGCGCCACCGGGCGCCGGATCTCGTGTGCCAGGCTCTCGGCGGCATCCTCTACCTCACCGGCGACCCGGACCGCCCGCCGCTGCGGATAAGCGTACCGCAGTCCTACCTGAACGCCGCCAATGACGCCGCCACCGGAGCGCTTATCGCGCTGTGGTACCGCGAGCGCACCGGGCTCGGGCAGTGGGTGGACGTCTCTGCCCAGGAGTGCGTGGCCTGGCAGGGCTTCTCCAATCAGACGTTCTGGCACATGCGCCAAGAGAAACCGACACGCGAAAACCAGGTGCACAACATGCTCTCGGTGGGACGGCCCACCGTCCCCGATTTCTACCAGTGCAAGGACGGCTTCGTGCTCTTTACCCCCGAGAGAGGACGCAACGGCAGACGCACCCGGACTCTGGTCGAGTGGATGCAGGAAGAGGGAGCCTGTCCCGCTATCCTCAGCGAATACGACTGGGAGGAGACGGCGGCTCCTCCGGAGGACCTGACGGAGGAAGAGCGGCAGCAGCGCATACTTGAGATGGTGGAGTCCGCCATGGAGATGCGCGAGCACTTCCAGGCCTTCTTCCTGACCAAGACCAAGGAGGAGCTGTTCCAGCAGGCGGTGGAGCGAGGATTCCTCCTGGGCCCGCTCAACACTATCGAGGAAGTCTCCCGGTTGACCCAGTTCCGGGCCAGGGGGTTCTGGCAGAAAGTGGAGCACCCCGAAGTCGAGGAGAGCCTTTCCTACCCCGGCGCCGCTTTCCGGATCACCGGTGCCCCCTACCACATCCGCAGCCGCGCGCCCCTCCTGGAAGAGCACAATCACGAGGTCACCTCCCTCCTGTCCCGGCAGACACCCCACCGGAAACCCATCTCCGAGGAGGTGGACTCCAACGAAGCGTTCAGAGACCTGAAGATTCTGGACTTCACCTGGGTCACGGTCGGACCGCGCGCAGTCCGCTACTTCGCCGATCACGGGGCCACCGTGATCAAGGTGGAAGCACCTGACCGGCCGGACATCGGGCGCCTCATCCCTCCCCTCAAGGACATGGTGGCGCACCCTGACCACAGCGCCTGGTTCTGCCTTTACAACGCCAACAAGTACGCTATCACCCTGGACCTCAACCGGCCCGAAGGGCTCGACCTGGCAAGACGGCTCGCCTCCTGGGCAGACGTTCTCATCGAGTCCTTCCGGCCGGGGGTTATGGAGCGGTTCGGGCTCGGCTACGAGCGGCTCCACGAGGTCAACCCCGGCCTGGTGTACGCCAGCACTTCCATGTTCGGGCAGACCGGGCCGTACCGGGGCTACGCCGGTTTCGGCCACCATGCCGCCGCGATAACCGGCTTTGATCTGCTCACCGGATGGCCGGACCGGGCACCATGCGGAGCTTTCTGGGCCTATACTGACCACATAGCTCCCCAGATGCTCGTCACCGCCATAGTCACTGCGTTGCTGGAGCGCAGCCGTACCGGACAGGGCCAGTACATCGACCAGTCCCAGAACGAGAGCGCATTGCATCTCCTCGGCATACCGCTACTGGACTATGCCGCCAACGGCCAGATTGCCGGGCGGAACGGCGGCAGAGACCAGCACGCTGCCCCGCACGCTGCTTTCCGCTGTCGCGGGGAGGACAGGTGGTGCGCCATCGCCGTGCAGACGGACGAGGAATGGCGGGCACTTTGCACACTCATGAAGCGGCCTGAGCTGGCGGACGAGGCCAGGTTCGCCACCCTCTCGGGGCGG
>Ga0180433_10004537_pt1 | contig 19425 bp, 17 predicted proteins | sample SS_ome_8_FD_132980 | JGI IMG/M metagenome (GOLD analysis project Ga0180433, IMG submission 132980) | Hypersaline lake sediment archaeal communities from the Salton Sea, California, USA - SS_1_D_1 metaG | ecosystem: Environmental > Aquatic > Non-marine Saline and Alkaline > Hypersaline >... | reverse complement strand
TTCACAAGGAGTTTTTACCATAAATTTCAAAACAATAAAACCGACTTGTTGTATTTAGTGTTAATCCAATTTATCAATCAGTAAGATGAACGGGCGGTTTTTAATTTTACAGACCTATTGATACCTAAACTTTTATTATCATCAAATTGTTCATGATTTTCTTGCGCAGGGGTAGCCAAGCCAGGTCAACGGCGATAGACTCAAGATCTATTCCTGTAGAGGTTCGAGCGTTCGAATCGCTCCCCCTGCATCTTTCAAATTACAAACAGACTTTGGCGAAACACTTTAAGACGTTTTTATCGACTTTCCTTTTCCAATAACATGAAGTTTTTTAGCGTTTAAATCGAGTAATAAAAATGCATCATCTTTTGAATAAACTATTTGTTTTTCTAATTCTAATGTTATTGTGTTTTCTTTTATATCTGCAACTTTTGCTGGTACGGTTTGCATACCTGCGGTAACATGGAATATCCCTTCTTGTAATTCTCCTGGGTAAAACTTATTCTTTTCAAAAGAAAGGATTAATTCTGTAGATACTTTGCAATCTTCATTAGCACATATGAAAAACCCGCGTTTCATTTCTTCAGCCGTAGCTCCCTTTATTGCAAGACCAACTCTTGATCCTGCTTCTGCTTCGTCAAAATTTTTATCTTGCATTTGAATTGAACGTACAATTACTTCTTTATTTGTAGGCATTAACGAAAGTTTGTCATGTTTTTTTAGAGTTCCTTTTTTTACGAATCCAAGGAGTACTTCTCCAACCCCTTTGACACTAAATGCTTGATCTATTATTACTACGGGAGATGTATCTACAACTCTTTTAGGATCTATTTTTTGTAGTAATTCAAATATTTTTACGATATCTCTCTCAATAATTACAAATGATTTGAGCGATGTATCCTTGATTATTTTTTCTATTTGGCTCGTATCAGAATAAGGGGATGATAGTATAATTCCTTTAGAAATACCAAATGAATCAAGCATAATTACAGTTTCACCTACCTCATGAGTGAGTTCTGTAAATGAAATTATAGCAAAATCTATACAGGATATTATCTGACTTTTTGCAGATAGTTTTCCCTTTACAGGTTGCATGAATGTTAAAATACAGTCATCTTTTTTTCTGTTGTACATAATAATATCTGTTTCAGATCCTTTTTTCCCAAGATCTTTACCAAGTTCCTCATCATGAAATAGTCCAACTGTAAGATTTTTCATTAAGAGGGGGCATAGTCAAATTATAGATAAATCTATTTGTCCGTCTACCAAATAATTAATGTAACAAGATACAATATTGACTTATTGTGGAATACGAATTAATAATTGTTAGGTACGGCGAAATTGCATTAAAAGGCAAGATGACACGCATACATTTTGAAAACTGTCTGGTAAGCAATATAAAAAATGCATTAGACAGAGAGCAAATTGCACATAGGATAAAAAAAGAATGGGGTAGAATCTACGTTTATACGGCTCAAATATACAAAAGTGTAGAAGTTTTACAGAAGGTTTTCGGGATAGTTTCAGTTAGTCCTACTTTACAAACACAAAGTGACATAGATTCCATGTCCCGACTTGCCGTCAACATTTCAAAAGATGTATTAACTGAAGAAAAAAGCTTTGCGATTAGGGTGACAAGGAATGGGGATCACAAATATACAAGTCAGGATGTTGCAATAGAACTTGGCAATGATCTTGTTAAAGCGACAAAAACAAGAGTGAATCTAACAAAACCTGATTTTAAATTATTTATCGAAATAAGAGATGAAAGCGCTTATATTTTTTTAGAAAAAATACGCGGGACTGGTGGCCTACCATTAGGCACTCAAGGAAAACTTCTGGCATTAATTGATGATTCAGACTCCATTTTGGCGGCATGGTATCTTATGCACAGGGGATGCAAGATAATTTTTGCAAATATTAATAAGTCCAGCACAGACACTTTAAATTCGTTTTTAAAAAATTGGTATGCAGAATCAGAGGTAACTATGATTGATCCAAAACAGCCATCTTTTTATGCAAATTTAGACAAAATAGCGTCTGAAAGAAATTGTGATGCTGTTGTAACAGGACATACCATTTGTGAAGATTCTCAAAGTGAATTATCCGATATTAAACTCATGAAAAAACACATTAAACTTCCGATTTTTCATCCATTGATTGCAAAGGAAAAAGAGGATATAAATAAAAAATGCAAGGAGATAGGGATAACGACATGAATATAGTTATCTTTGGAGCAGGAGCGATTGGCTCGTTGTTTGGTGCGTTACTTTCCAAAAAAAATAATGTGGTATTGATTGGAAGAAGTTCTCATATAAAAGCTATAAGAAAAAAAGGCTTAGATGTAACGGGTAAAACACAGCTAAATGTAAAAATACCTTCTGAAGATTCAATTAACAAAGTTACTTTTTTACCAGATATTTTGATTTTGACTGTTAAATCCTATGATACAAGCTTGGCTATAAGTCAGGCCAAGTCTATAATTCATGAAGATACAACAGTTTTATCTCTTCAAAACGGTTTGGGAAATATAAATAAAATAGAAAAAGTCGTTGACCGCAGGCAAATAATTGCTGGTGTTACCACTAATGGTGCATTTTTTCCTAAGTCTGGTGTTGTCAAACATACTGGAAAAGGGCAGACTACTCTGGGTGAATTAGACGGGCAGAAAACAAAACGCATAGATAGTATTGTAGATGCATTTAATGAGACAGGAATTGAGACAACTGCTAGCGGGAACATCTTAAGAGAAATTTGGATTAAGACGATAGTAAACTCTAGTATTAATCCTCTGACTACGTTTTCTGGTTGTAAAAATGGTTATCTTTTAGAGAATCCAATATTAGAAAAGATTGTGGAAAGAGTATGCAGAGAATCTACAAATATTGCAAATGCGTATGGCATAAATTTATCATACGAAAATATGATAAAAAAAACAAAGGAAGTGATTAGAAACACCTCTGATAATTATTCTTCCATGCTGCAAAGTTTTAAGAACGGTAAGAAAACAGAAATCGATTCAATAAATGGAAAACTCACTGATATTGGAAAGAAACATAACATTGATACGACAATGAATGATATACTGACGCACATCGTTAAATTTGAATGTTTGTAAGTAATTATTTTTCTGGTAACGCTTAAAAATGTCTTTATACTCTTTTTTATTGAACAGATGGTTTGTAGATGTTGCTTATGAAAGTGTTTGTAACAAGAAAAATTCCAGAACCTGGACTTGAAATTCTTAGAAAGGAGTTCGAGATAGAAGTAAATACTTATAATCGAGTTTTGCCCAAAGAAGAAATAATCAAAGGACTGAAAGGAAAGGACGGTCTTCTTTGCCTTCTAACCGATCCAATAGATGCAGATGTTATAGATTCAGAGCCAAGGCTAAAGATGATATCCAGTTATGCCGTTGGTTACAATAACATAGATATCAAGACTGCAACAAAAAGAGGGATACCTGTGAGTAACACACCTGGTGTTCTAACTGATGCAACTTCTGATATGGCATGGGCTCTTTTGCTTTCTGTTGCACGTCGAATAGTTGAAGCTGATAAATTTACAAGGGCTGGAAAGTTCAAAGGATGGGGGCCCATGCTTATGCACGGTCAAGATATTACCGGTAAAACACTAGGCGTGGTTGGTGCAGGTAGAATTGGTACTGCATTTGCTCTAAAAAGTAGAGGGTTCAACATGAATGTTTTATACGTTGATGAAAAGAAAAACGAAGCACTTGAAAAACAGTTAAACGCAAAAAAAGTAACATTTGACGAGTTGCTTAAAAAATCTGATTTCATCTCTCTACATGTCCCATTAATATCATCTACGCATCATCTAATTGGCGAAAAAGAACTCAAAATGATGAAGAAAAATGCAGTTCTTATTAATACATCCCGTGGACCCGTTGTAGATGAGCAAGCGCTTATTTTTGCATTAAAAGAAAGACATATATTTGGGGCAGGACTTGATGTATATGAGCATGAGCCTGAAATAGCAAAGGAACTAAAGAAACTAGATAATGTAATCATTCAGCCTCATTCTGCTTCTGCGACCGTTGAAACTCGTACAAAAATGGCAGTTATGGCAGCGGAAAATATGGTGGCAGGTTTAAAAGGAAAAGTTCCAAATAACTGTGTGAATATGGAAGTATTCAAAGAGAGATAAAAAAGTTATAATGTAAACGTCCAGATCTCTGGTTCTTCTGGCAGATCTTCTTTTTCAATATCTATCTCGTTTCCTACCTTGAGTATTTCGTAATTGCTTTCTTCTAAAAAAGGCTCTATTCCTGTAATAGGTAGTGATAGACCTCCAATCTTATAATGCATTGGAACAGTTATCCTTGGTTTCACTTTTTTTATAATTCTCCAAGCTTGCTTTGCATCAAGAGTAAATGTTCCACCTATTGGGATGAATAATATGTCAATGTCACCTATCTTTTGAACGGCATCCTCGTCAAGATCATGCCCTAGATCTCCCATGTGACAAAATGTGATATCCTCCATGGTGAATTTATATATTATATTGTTACCTCGTTTCTCGCCACGACATTCGTCATGGAAGGATTCAATACCTTTTATTTCAACATTTGAAATGTTTCTTTTCCGCGCATCCGTTACAATCTTGGAACCATCTTTTTCCACGGATTTTACACTATTGTGATCGTAATGATCATGTGACACTAAAACGATATCTCCAGTTACACTTGGTGCGTGTATGCCTATTGATTTTCCATCATGCGGATCAGTTACCAGCGTTACATCATTTGTTATTTCAAAGCATGAATGACCATGCCATCGTATTTGAAGCAAATTTACCTCCTCTCAAAACCACGCGAATATTACGTAATGATTATAAATAAATTATGGGCGCAGCCTTCCAAATCTAATATAATCTATATTATTTTCTTCGACCCTTGCAAACATGATTTCCTTGTTCACTGAATGTGCAAGCCGCACTGCTCTGCTTATTTCTGCCCATATTCTCTTGAAATTTTTATCAACTGCGTGTATGAGGTACTCAGCATGTGTTTCATCTGGTTTTTTTGTGTATGCGCGGAAATGGGCGCCGAATTTAAACCCTGTTTTTACAATCAGCCCACGTTTTTTTAAATCATTGAAGACAGTAATTCTTAGGTCGATATCTGGCTGAGATTTTTGTATAAATTTTTTGAATTTTTTTACAGAATTTTTTCCACCTGTGACAACATTTTTTATGTCAATCACATTTTTTTCCATTAAGTATAGCGTCTCTACCATTGACAATTGAAGACCATTTCCAAAAGGTTTGCCAAAAAACTCCTTTTCTAGTAATTTCCCTCCTAATTTTTTGTCAAAAATCACAACTCTATTTTCAAGTAGAATGCCAGTTGTTTTTGAAAATTTATGTCCGCGAACCTTTCCTTTAATGTCCAATTTAGAAACATCATAATATGTAATATCTCCCTCTTCATCGACAATAGAAAACCACAGTTTCCCACCTTGTTTAGCTGCATATTCAATTAGATGCTTTATTTTGTTAATGTCTATAATATCTCTTTCAGAAAATGCCGATATAAGACATAATTTTTCTTTCCCCCCCTCTTCATTTTCCCTTTTGTATACGTAAAGATCATCGTCCTTGTTTTCCTCGCTGAGTTTTACAAAAAGCCCTCTTTTTCTAAGATCTCTAAATATCAGGTATTTTATCTCAAAGTGAGGGATGTGCTCTGCGGCTTTTTTTACAAGAGTTTGAAAATCTACTTCCTCCCTATCTTGAAGTATTCTGATTTTTTCCTCTCCTAGTAAAAAAACGCCTTCGAGTAGATTCAACGATAAACTGTTGCCAACAGTAGTTTTACCAAGATTACTCTTGCTATAAAGTCGACCCACGTCTTTTGATTTTTTGACAATTATTTTATTGTTTACAAGTTCTCCGAACATCTGCATTGCAAAAACATGTAATTGTAACTGTTATTTGGTTTTTTTGTAGTAATCCTTTATACTTCTAGGTATCTGATCCTCGGAAAAATATTCGTCATTTATCTTTTTTTCGTATTGATTATTTAAATTTCTTGGAACCAAATTTTTATTTGATTTTTCCCTTCGTCTTCTGTATGCTAATGGTAAAAGACCAATTGCTACACCAGCACATAAGCCACCCAAACCACCAATTACAGCAAATAAAATTAAATATTCTGTGTATCTGAAAATCCCCATATCCCATGGAGATATATTGATTTCAGGAATCCCTATGTATCGTGATGATTGTCCGTCAAAAGTACCCGTGAAACTCAGCACTCCTGGTATTAAACCACTGTATTTGAAATAAAACATTGCAGCATCTGTCGATGACTCATTTACCAGGCTTTGAGCATATTCATAGTAACTAACTGCAAGTACAGGTTCTATGCCACGGATTCTACTTTCGCTTATACTGGAACTAGCTCTCTCTTGATATCTATCAATTTTGTCTTCGGTAACGCCATCAACAAGCTCCAGAGCAAGATTTGCTTTTGCCAAAGCTTCCAAAGCTTCAAATAATGCAGCAGCAGGATATCCCTTTTCTTTATCATCTCTTGCTGTTTCTAATATGTTTTCTGCATCAGCAAGATAACCTGATGTTTTGCCCATTTCTTCCAGAATAACCTCTGAATAAACGGCAGCTTGCTGGGCATCTTCAATATATTCCTCTGCAAGATGTTCAAGCTCTTCGTCATCGATTTCCCCAGTATCGTTAAAATATGAAGAAATACCTATCCACCATTCTATGCTATTGCTTCTTTGCATAGCATATGAGATGTCATACAGTGTTGTCAAATAATCGCCGTTTTGGTAACTAGATTTCGCACTTGAAAGGCGTGATTCCGCATCTGATGCACGTTTTTGAGCTGCGCCTATACATTGGATTGATATCGTTCCATTTACTTCTGCATTCTTTGCTAGATCGCTTTTATTTGTGTTAAATTCCTCTGCTTTATCGAGAAGAGAGATGATATAGTTTTCTTTATCCTCTGCATTGAAATACTGACAAGCATATATTACAAAATATGAATTAATAAGTGATTGGAATGATTTACTCGTGCTTGTATAGTAAACCTCTTGATCAAACCAATCTTCGGATTCTATTAGTGCTTCCTCTGCACCGTTTAAAAAATCTGTGACCTGATTCTTGTAATAGTACGGATATCTATTTGGTATTTCTGCGTTATCAAAAGATTTGCTTGCATTTTCATACGATTCTCTTGAATCATTCAATAGACTTGTTGCGAGGGGCTTCATGGAGTCAATATAATCCTCAGTTGTTATACTAGCGTTAGATTCAACTAATGGAAAATTCCAACCAGTAAAATACAAAAGAGCATCATTTACATCCTCTGTTTCGATGACTTCGATACCATAGCTCTCAAGTGCATAATCTGAGATATTTCGCAAAACCTGTCGGGTGGTAATTTGCGTCCAGCCATTTTCAGATGCTGTTTCTGTTATTGTTTCAGTATATTCATTCTGACCTTTTGGAATTAAAAAACGTGTTGCTCCAACAGAATAAGCAGCATCAACTTTTTGTAATATTCCGCCGACAGGGCCAATGCTCCCATCTGGATTTATCATGCCAGTCATCATCGTTTTGTGATCCATTGTCCAATTTTGTAAAAGAGATGTTACTGCTGTTGTCATAATTGCTCCTGCAGAAGGGCCACCTATGATAGGAGCAGAAGTTCGTATCACAAAGAAGAAATCGTATTCGGATGGATTAATTTCGCACCTATCATCGTTTTTAACAAGAGCACTTGCGACCTTTACTGCGAGACGTGCAGAACCTTGCATGTCTATTTGAGTTAGAGGTAAGGTATCTACGAATACTCTGCCACTACCGTTATTCTGAATGGTAACTGTGATGGTGGAAGTAACACCAATATATCCGTCATCTGTACGTGCTACTGCAGGTGCGTAAACTGTGACATTACGGTATTCGATATACACAGTTGCTTCATTTATTTCACCCGGTGTTATGGCAAGTGAAAACTGAGAAAAAGATGAATATATAATCAGCAGACTAAGTGCCAGCATTAAAAACTTTCTTGGCATAACTATTTCCCCTTATAATCTGGTTCTAATGTAAGAACATATACTAAAAACTTACTAAAACTTGTCAGAAACATAGCTGAATTTTTATGGATTATATTTTCAACATTTTACCGATTTTTTTTTCTTTTACCCCTGGGTCATTAATCTTATGCCCCGATATTCTTAAGTAGGGTGATAAGATACCATTTCTCGTTTGGGGTCGTTTAGGGTGACGATCTAGATGATGATTTGTTGAAACATGGAGGTAAAATAAATGGTTCAATTGCATGAGATGATACTAAGAGATGCTCATCAATCTATGCTTGCTACGAGAATGAGAACAGAAGACATGTTACCTATTGCAGAGAAGTTAGATCAGGTAGGATTCTTTTCTATGGAAGTATGGGGTGGTGCAACATTTGATGTGGCAATCAGATATCTTAATCAGGATCCATGGGAGAGGATACGAGAACTTAAGAAGATTATGCCGAACACATCTATGCAAATGTTGGAACGTGCAATGAACATTGTTGCATATTGGAATTTCCCTGATGACATTGTTAAAAAGTTTGTTTATCTTGCAAAGAAGAATGGGGTTGATTACTTCAGAATTTTTGATGCGTTAAACGACCTTCGAAATATGGAAACACCAATGAAAGCAGTTAAAGAAAATGGGGGTCATGTTCAAGCATGTTTGAGTTACACTATTTCTCCAGTTCATACAGTAGATTATTTCGTAAACAAATTTAAAGAACTTGAAAAAATGGGTGCAGATTCACTCTGTATTAAAGACATGGCCGGAATGATTTCTCCACAACGTGCTTATGATATCATTAGAGGAGTGAAAGATGCAGGAGTCAAACTCCCAATGGATCTTCATTCTCACTGTACCAGTGGTATGACTGGTATGGCTTATCAAAAAGCTGTTGAGGCAGACGTTGATATTTTAGATACTGCAATGTCTCCCATATCTGGCGGTACTGCTGCTCCAGCAACAGAAAGTGTTGTTGCGGCTTTGCAAGGAACAAAGTGGGATACTGGTTATGATCTAAAACTTCTTATTGAAATCAGAAAATATTTCCTTGAAATTTGGGACAAATACCGACACTTGCATAGATTTAATGCGCTTAAGGTTGATCCTAGTGTTACACTTCATCAAGTTCCCGGCGGGATGCTTTCAAATCTGATATTCCAGTTAGAGGAGCAGGGCGCTCCCGGTAAGTATAGAGAAATTCTTGATGAAATTGAAAAGGTAAGAGAGGAACTTGGATATCCTCCATTAGTTACTCCAACTAGCCAAGTTGTAGGTGTTCAGTCTGTGATGAATGTTCTTCATGGACGTTACAAAGTTATTACAAAGGAAACAAAAGATTACTGTAAGGGAATGTATGGCAAACCTCCAGCACCGGTTAAACCTGAAATCATGAAAAAGGTTCTTGGATCAAAATGGAAAGATGAAGTTATTGATTGCAGACCATCTGATTTGTTGAAACCTATGTGGGAGAAGAGAAAATCAGAACTAAAAGAGCATGGAGTAAAGATGACTGATGAGAATATCATGACCTACGCACTTTATCCACAAGTAGGTTTAAAATTCTTGAAGGGTGAAGCAGTGGCAGAGTTTAACTCCAACGAACTGCCGCTTCCAGCTGATCATGCGTTGACCCGCGGTATGGTAAAACAGTCATTCCCAGAGCTTAAACAGGTTTGGATTGAGACAGAATCTCCAGAAAACAGATCTGGGCCTGCTCAAATACCAACAGAGTTCGAAGTAGAAGTTGATGGTGAACCTTTCGAAGTAAAGGTTAACCCTGTTGGTGGTTTTCTTGTTGCAGGAGCTGGTGGTGCAGCGGCCCAAGAGAAGCCAAAAGATGTGGAAGGTGGCGTTAAATCTAGTATGCAAGGTACTGTCCTTTCAGTTAAGGTCAAGAAAGGTGACAAAGTGAAGAACGGAGACGTTATTGTTACAGTCGAAGCAATGAAGATGGAGCAAGAGATTAAATCTGATGTTGTAGGAGAGGTTAAAGATATATTTGTAAGTGAGGGAGACTCTGTAGTCAGTGGAGATATTCTCATGCAGGTTCTATAATTCATCTAACAGGTGAAATCATGCTAAATAAAGTATTGATTGCAAATCGTGGAGAAATTGCTATCCGCATCATGCGGGCATGCAAAGAATTGGGAATAAGTACTGTAGCCGTTTTTTCTGATGCTGACAAAAACGCTCTCTTTGTGAGATATGCAGATGAAAAATATAATATCGGTCCAGGTCCAGCTAGTCAGAGCTATCTAAAAAAGGAAAAGATAATTAATGTTGCTTTGAAATCCAATGCTGAAGGTATTCATCCAGGTTATGGATTTATGGCTGAAAATGCAGAGTTTGCAGAGATGTGCCATAAAAACGGTATTGAATTCATCGGCCCTCCTGTTTCCGCTATGAAACTCATGTGTTCAAAAATTGATTCCAAACAGTCAATGATTGAAGCAGGAGTTCATGTTGTGCCTGGAGTGACCGAGGCAATATCTGATCATGATAAAGCAAAAGATATTGCCCATGATGTTGGCTACCCTGTGATGCTTAAAGCTTCCGCTGGCGGAGGGGGAATTGGCATTCAGAAGGTTGATAATGAGAAACAGATGGAAAAGGCACTTTCATCTGTGCGTCAGCTTGCAAAGAATTCATTTGGTGACGATGCTGTTTTTATTGAAAAGTTCATTGATGACCCTCGCCATATAGAATACCAGGTTATTGGCGATAAAAAAGGAAATATAATTCACTGTTATGAACGTGAATGCAGTGTACAGAGACGCAATCAAAAACTCATTGAGGAAACACCATCCTGTGCTCTAACTCCTGAGTTACGCGAGGAAATCGGAAAGCAGGCGATACTTGCATCAAAGACTGCAGGATATTACAATGCCGGCACATGTGAATTTATGTTCAGGGAGGGGAAATACTATTTCCTCGAGATGAATACGAGATTGCAGGTCGAACATCCAATTACTGAGGCTATTACTGGTGTCGATCTTGCCCGCGAACAACTACGTGTTGCTTCAGGACTTGAACTTGAGTATGATCAGGAAGACATACAGCCACGAGGTCATGCCATTGAGTGTCGTATTAACGCTGAAGATCCGCTTAATAATTTTATGCCAGCACCTAGTAAGATCGTACGATATGCTGAGCCAAGTGGCCCAGGGATTAGAATAGATTCCGGTGTATATCAGGGATTTACCATCCCACCATTTTATGATTCTATGATTGCCAAACTTATTATATGGGCAGAAGACAGACCCCGGGCAATTGAACGAACTAAAAGGGCATTATGGGAATTTCAAATCGGCGGTGTGAGACATAATATTCCATTCCACCAAGTTGTAATGAATAACCAACAATTTATTTCTGGAGACTATACCACAAGTTTCATCCCTAGATATAAGATCCTTGATCAAGTTGTAGAGTATGTAAAAGAGACTAAAGCACAATCTTCTACTCCACGAACTGCTGCAGCTATGGCAGCAGTTCAAGCAGTAATTATAGCTGCAAACAATTCGAAGAAATAGCCTATAATGTAAATAGGAATACTACTTATGTGTTCTCGATTTAGCAAAAAATATTTGTAAAAATTTGCTTTCTTAAGTACTAATATAATCAGAAAATAGAGCAATTTACACTCACTATTATTGTTTTTGAAGAAATAAAAGCTGACTTGACTTCGTTATTTATGTGTAGTTTACGACAGATGAGATGAGTATGCGCATTTTATCTGTTTTCATATCAAATCTCTAAATTTGTTCACCTGTCAAAAAATGAAAATTCTCTTCTCCTAGTTTTTCTTTAAGCTGTTTGATAATCGAATCCGCGTCATCATAGGGGCCTGGAATATAGAATGGTTTTCCGTCTTTACCAAATTCTACAGTTGTGCTTTCCCCGATCTCACTTTCTTCTTCAAGGATGTATTTTGATAGATTAAAATCTTTTTGTGCTTTAAAACCTAGATTTGCTGCATATTCTATTGCCCCATAGATAATTTGGTGAATTAAGGAAGCTGGGCAATCGATCGGATCATCATCTCTGTAAATACTCGCTTTCAATTCGTCCTCATACTCTGATAAGGTAAAACCAACATTACAGAAGCTATTTTTCAATCCAAGACAGTATGTGTCAACTAGATAGGCTCCAAAAATTATGTTATTATCTGGCTGCTTACGGGAAAGTAAAATATTTGCAAGCCCTCCCTCTTTCCAAGATGGATTTATTAGACATTCGTAAATTGGGAATTTTCGAGCTTTATAAATTCTTTTTTTAGCTATTAAGTATGAGCGATCTCGACTAAAAGTAAGACCGTATTCTCTACCCGTATTCCTTAAATTGTCATTTTTTTTCATTTTTATGCATCCTTATTCATGTTATGGTTTGATACTCAAGGGCCAGTTATAGATAACCAAGTACTTTTATTTACCGTCTCAGACTTGTCTCTAAACCATTCCTTTTTTAGATTCTGTCATCTGAAATCTAGACATCCAATATTTTAGCAATAGGTGCTTATATTACACTGCAAATTTGACATTTTTATTAATTTTTTAAAGCGAAAACACGCATTCTTTAGTACTGATGGATTCAGCAAAAGTTTGAAATATTTTTTAAACAGCTTATTTCCCTCCCTTTATTTTCTTCAGTTCGATTAAAAAGGAGAAAAAAGCTTTATATTCTCCTTATAAGGCCTAATGAAGATAACTCATTTGATAATTTATCTACTGCAACTGATACGTCTGACACCTTCCTTGCTCCGGTGCAGACGATTTTTCCAGAGCCAAAAAGCAGCATTGCTACTTTTGGTTCCTTAATGCGATAAACTAAACCAGGGAACTGTTCTGGCTCGTATTCTATATTCTCCAACCCGAGACCCATTGCCACCTCGTTTAGATTAAGTTCACCACCCAGGTCTGATATAGCTACAATGTTTTGTATGACTATGCCCAGGTCCTTATATACATCTACCCCCAACTTCTTGAGTTTCTCTGATATGATATTGATTGTATTATTCACATCTTCAATGTTTTTGGCCCCTGTACAGTTGGCCTTACCACTTCTAAAGAGAAGTGTGGCTGTCTTCGGATTTTTTAATCTATAAACTAAACCAGGGAACTGTTCTGGTTCATATTCGGTTTCCCCTAATGATTGCGATATCATGTTTAAATCTAATTTCTCTGCAAAGGACGTAGATGCTACAATATTTTCTACTTTTACTTCAGGCATAATTTTTCCTCCATTTTCTATATAGCCCCCATAGAATTAAGTTTGTTCTCAATTGTGTCGATTGCATCAGATGCCACCCCTAATTTTTTAGCTCCGGTACAAACTATTTTTCCAGAACCAAAAATAAGCAATGTTACACTAGAGTCATCTATTCTATGAACCAGTCCAGGAAATTTTTCAGGCTCATATTCCACATTTTCTAGTAATGGATTCATTACTATATTTGCTAGATTTAAATCCTTTTTTAGATCCAAGGAAGCTACAATATTTTCAATCTCTACATCGGGTTCATCAATAACAGAAATGCCCGATTCTTCTATTTTGTCTATTGTTTTAATCATTGAATTTTCAATCTCGTCGATATTTTTAGCGCCAGTGCAAATAATCTCTCCACTTGAAAAAATCAGGGCAGCAGTTTTAGGATCATTAAAATGCAGGACCAATCCTGGAAATTCTTCTGGATTATAATTCGAATCTTGTATGGCATTAGCTAGATGTTCTATGTCTAACTCTTTTGCTATCTGAGCAGTGGCCACAATATTTTCAATGATCATATTTGCCATAATGCTACTAACCTTCCCCTCCTGAAGTATATAAATAACTTTTATAAAGATTTCGTTTGAAAAATGAAAAAAAATCAGTTATTTTTGATGGTTTTACCAGAATCTATCAATGTCTAAATCATTGTCATTTTTCCTGTTTTTTCCCTTCTTTTTTTCCCCACTAATTTTATCAAGTATCCCGCGAAATTCATCCGTGCGATATTCTATACGCCGTTCACAGCTAGCCACAGCAAGTTCTCCTCTTGTCTTTTCAATTATGCCTCTGACCATGTCCTGCTTTTGTTTTATTGGAACCAGTGCAGAAGGGTAATCAAATTTCATCGTGGAGTCATAGATTTCATCCATAAGTTTAAGATAGTTGTTTGCCTCGTCGGCTTTTCCATCAAGAATACAGTCCAATGATTTTCGCCTCAACTCTCCAACCACATCGCATAGCCCTCGCAAATATGAGCTATATGTGGTTTGTAGTTTATCTGGGTCAGGCAAGTCCTTGTTTTGCATTATATTGTAAAGACAATGTGCTTCTACAAGCTCCTGGGCAGCATTTTCAACGAAACCCGCATGGTATAGCTCTGGATAATCTTCAGTCAAGTCATATAGTTCCATAAGCTTATCAGATGCTTTTTTTATGTTACTTTTTGCATCTTTCATCAGGTCCCGATGGATATATTGAATTGCTTTTCTGCATTCTATAATTATATCCCTTGAGTATCTAAGTGCTTGCTCTCTAATCCTATCCTTATCATCAATGCTTTTCTCGATTTTATTGATTATTTTGTTTAAGTTTTTCATTGTGTATCTGACATTCTCCATAGTTATGTTTTTCTTTACATTAATTTTTTGTTAACCCAAAAATCAGGAACTTCTCCTTTTAATGCTTTAATTATCTGTTCTGCACAAACGGTACCTGCTCGTATCTGCCCCTCTTTTGTATTGGCTCCTATATGGGGTGTTAAAACCACGTTATCAAACGTAAATAGTGGACTGTCTTTTGGCGGTTCATTTTCAAAAACATCAAGTCCTGCTCCAGCAATAGTTCCGTTTTTCAATGCATCATAAAGTGCTTTTTCATCTACAGTTCCGCCCCTGGAACAGTTAATAATGTATGCAGAAGGTTTCATTTTTGAAAGCATTTCTTCATTGACAATATAATGCGTTTGTGGAATATGTGGTAGGTGAAGGGAAATAAAATCTGCATTTTTCATAATGCTTCCAAGATCCTCTTCCTTTTTTATACCCTCCTTTTTCATATCTTCCTTTGAAATAAACGGATCATATCCAATAACGTTCATATTGAACATTTGAGCGTATTTGGCAGTGAGTTTTCCTATATTCCCGCAGCCTATAAGACCAAGTGTTTTACCATACAGTTCGTTTCCTTTCAGTTGTTTTTTTGCCCATTCCCCATTTTTCATTGTAGCGTCTGCTTTGGTTATGTGCCTTGACAGAGATAACATATGAGCAATGGCAAGTTCTGCAACACTGGCAGTTGCTCCAGTTGGAGCATTGACAACCTTTATGTTGTTTTTTGCTGCAGTTTCCAGATCAACATTGTCGACACCAATGCCTGCTCTACCTATTACTTTCAAGTTTCCTTCTGCTCCCGCGCTTACAATATCCTCTATGACTTTCGTTCTTCCTCTAACCATCAATGCGTCATATTTTGGAATCTCTAATAGAAGTTTATCTGCATCCATTTCATCAAAAGTAACATCATGACCTGAGCCTTTCAAAAGATCTATTGCCTCTTCTGCCATTTTATCCGTAATAAGTACTTTCATAAGTAACCCTCACTCTGGGTATATATAACCACATAAAAACGTTTACGCTAGATGATCCATACGAAAGTCGATCCCAGGATACTCTGATTCTTCGCCTAATTCTTCTTCGATTCTCATCAATTGGTTGTATTTTGCATTCCTATCACTTCTGGCAGGTGCACCAGTTTTTATCTGTCCTGAACTTGTTCCAACAACTAGATCTGCGATAAAGTTGTCTTCCGTTTCTCCGCTTCTATGACTTACCACTGCAGTCCAGCCTTCGTCATGTGCCATTTTTATTGCATTCAATGTTTCTGTGACAGAACCGATTTGATTTAGTTTTATTAGAACCGAGTTTGCTGCATTAAGTTCAATGCCTTTTTGTATTCTTTTTGTGTTTGTGACAAATAGATCATCTCCTACAATTTGAATTTTTGTACCAAGTTTTTTTATCATTTCGATCCATGAATCCCAGTCGTCCTCTGCGTGTCCATCTTCGATGCTTGCTATTGGATATGTATTACAAAGATCGACATAGAAATCAACAAGTTCTCCCCCAGAGAATGATTTTTTTCCAATCTTGTAGGTTCCATCATAGAAAAACTCGCTACTTGCAGGATCCATTGCAATTTTCATCATTCCATTGTATCCAGCGTTATCTACTGCTTTAAGCATTAAGTCTAATCTTTCATTTACGTCAGTGATCTGGGTAGGGGCAAAACCACCTTCATCTCCAATAAGTGTTCCTCCAGCACCAAATTTTTGTTTTAAGAGTTTGGCAAGATGATGATAAGATTCAGAAATCATTCTAATGCCTTGGGTAAAACTTCTTGCCCCTGTGGGCATAAGCATGTGTTCCTGTATCGAATTTTCCTGTCCTGCATGTTTTCCGCCGTTGATTACGTTGCACATGGGAACAGGTAATTTATGTGGTATAACACCGAACAATTCTCCGATGTATAAGTATAATGGTATGTTCTTATCAGCAGCCCCTGCCTTGGCTACTGCCATAGAAACAGGTAGTATTGCATTAGCACCAAATCTGTCTTTATTTTCGGTTCCGTCTAACTTAATCATTATTTTATCAATTGCTTCTTGATAGCGACAATCCATTCCAACAATTTTTGGGGCTATTAGCTTATTTACATTTTCAACAGCTTTTAATGTTCCTTTTCCAAAATATCTTGACTTATCATTATCTCTGAGTTCTAATGCTTCGTGTTTTCCGGCACTTGCCCCGCTGGGGGTCATAGCTCTGAAAATTCCGTTTTCAGTTACTATGTCAACCTCGACAGTTGGGTTTCCCCTAGAATCTAAGATTTCTCTTGCTTTTATCTTGGTGATTTCAGTCATATCTCCTTTCCCCATTTATGGTATATCGTCTTATCATAAAGCTGTTTACATTCAAAGGTGTTGGACGACAAAAACGACGACTAAATCTACATGAATGTCTTTTTGTTTTTTCGTGGCATGATATTTTATGTCATATGAAGAGTCTGTCCGAGTAATATTTGAATAAATATCAGAAAAATACCACCATCTATATCAGGGGGAAATGCATTACATCTCTCGGTAGAGAGATGGGAAAAAAATATCGTTTTTATGATCCAAATCAAGAGCTATTAATTGCTCCAAATATCCATGAGTGGCTGCCGGAAGGACATCTCGCATTTTTTGTCGACAAACTCATTGACAATGCTGATATTTCATCTATCACAGAGTACTATGAACGATCCGATCGAGGCAATCCTCCATACAACCCATTGATGATGACAAAAATCTTGAGTTATGCATATTGCATTGGGATGCCTTCTTCAAGAAAAATCAACAAGGCAATGTATGAAGATGTTGCCTTTAGGGTTTTAGGTGCTGGTAACTTTCCGGATTTCAGGACAATCAGTGATTTCCGTAAAATTCATCTTGGATCCTTGGAAGAGTTATTCTCTCAGGTACTACATTTGTGTGAGGAGGCAGACTTGGTGAAACTTGGAACAGTAGCAATTGATGGTACGAAAGTGAGAGCTAATGCCAGTATTGATAAGAACTATTGCCATGAGACATTAAAAGAAAAAGAAGAACGACTTCGTAAAATCGCAATAGATATTTTTGAAGAAGCAGAAAAGATCGATGAAGAAGAGGACCGGATCTATGGGCAAGACAGGAGGGGAGATGAGCTTCCGAAAGGTTTCCGGACAAAAAAAGAGCAGTTAGAACGAATCCGGAAAGCAAAAGAAATCATTGAAAGGAAACAACGAGAAAAGAAAAACAAATATGATAAAAAGATGAAAGAACGAGCTGAGAAAAAGAAAAAGGCCGGTAAGAAACTTCGTGGCCGTAAACCAAAGAAAGTCAAAGATCAACCAGATGAATCGGATAAAGCCAACATTACAGATCCCGATAGCCGCATGATGAAAACCAGGGCAGGTTATGTACAGGGATATAATGCACAAGTTGCTGTTGATTGTGAAAGTCAAGTAATTGTTGCAACTGATCTTACACAAGACTGTAACGATAAGAACCAACTTGTTCCCATGATGGATAAGATAAAGGAAAACTCTGGAAAATTGCCGAAACGTGGTACCATGGATGCTGGATATGATAATGAAGAACAGATCAGACAATTCAGGGATGATGTTGATTTGTATATTCCAACGCAGAAAGATTGGAAACAACGCAAAGCGATGAGGGAGCTACCTCCACCGAGAGGTAGAATTCCAAAGAAGTTGACATTGCGGGAGAGAATGGAAAGAAAACTGCTAACCAGGAAAGGGAAAGACATTTACAAGAAACGAGGTGCTAGCGTGGAACCAGTTAATGGTCAAATTAAGACCATTAGAGGATTTGATCGATTATCACTGAGGGGGTTACAGAAGGGAAATAGGGAATGGACGTTTATATGTACTACTCATAACATACTAAAACTTTGGAGGAAAACAGCAACTGTTTCAGGTTAAGATAATAGCAGATAGAAGACATCTTTGAGGGTAAAATTGGCATACACACCGTACAAAGTGAAAACAGACGGTATTCCAAGCAGGATCTCGGATGAATTTTAAAAAATGACTTGGAATTGGCCATATTGAAAAAAATATGATCTACAATTTTAGTTTCTCAGACAGACTCTGAAATGATTTTTATTGCAAAAAGGACCAAGAAGACCAACCAGAAAGAAGCTGAAGCAATTCCAGGTAAGTTTTTTAAAAAACCCAGGTTGGCCACAAGTTAATTCTTAAGGATAAATTGGGATAAAAAAGCAAATTTACTTGGTGAGATGTTAATATATTTCATAGATTTCCTGCGAATTCATCGAGCTTAGTTTTCCAATCCTCCATAAGGCCATTGCCAGTTTGTGAGCCATTTCCAACCTTGAAGTCTACCTCTGCTGCCTTTACCATCTTCTTACTGGATAGGATCTTCTCCATCTTGTAAAGTCTGTTCTTTTTCATTGCATGGGTGTTGATTATGCCATACTTTTTTTCTTCCATCCCTTCGAGCTTTTTCATAAAGTTTCTCATGTTCTTTTGAATGTTGAATGCCTCTGTAGGAGCAGAGAATACATATAAGTCTGCCTCTGGCATAGCAGCAGGATCTGCTTCGTCAGTCTTGAAAATCTGCACCTCTATTGCTTTCTCCTTCAGCTTTCCAGTCAGATAATCAACAATCTTCTTACCGTTTCCGTATCTTGACCAATAAATAATGATATATTTCATCATATCATCTAAAGGAATTTGGGTCCTCGTATAAAAAGATTGCAGAGGAAGTCTACACATTTAAAACAACAGATCCTGAGGGGCATG
>Ga0180433_10004536_pt1 | contig 19426 bp, 16 predicted proteins | sample SS_ome_8_FD_132980 | JGI IMG/M metagenome (GOLD analysis project Ga0180433, IMG submission 132980) | Hypersaline lake sediment archaeal communities from the Salton Sea, California, USA - SS_1_D_1 metaG | ecosystem: Environmental > Aquatic > Non-marine Saline and Alkaline > Hypersaline >... | reverse complement strand
CAAAAATTTATTTAAAATCACATATCCACCCGCAGCTTCTTATCGAATCTCGACTTCACATCCATGGTAATACGCTTCAGGGTTCCCTCGGCCAGCATACTCTCCCCGGCAATAACCAGGATAAACATTTCAACCGAATAATTCAGCCTACCGATCAGTTCTTTATAGATAGCCGTGGGCTGATCGCTGTACATCCTTTCCCATATTGTCCTGTCCGTGGTACCAAAGATCAACAGGTGCATAAGCCCAGCGGGGAACTCCTCTCTGTTGAGTGATCCCTCGATAAGCATCCGGATGAGCCTTTTAAGCCCGTTATGATCAAAGAAAAACGGCCTGGTTTCAATATATGTCGGGACATATGAAGTGCTGTCCTCATCTGTGATATCCTCAACGTCCTGGTTTGTGTTGTTGGCACCATACATCTTGGGAAAATCATCAATAAAGCTATCCCATACCTGGTGGATCTTGTACCACATCGAGGTATCGATATTATATACCCACGAATAGTCATACGACGAGTTTGTTACAATGATCTCATTCTCAACGTAGTTATACCCCACAACAGCACCCGAAAGGTAGTCCAGAAAGCCCACGGAGCATAAATAATCAGACAGGCTCAGGGTACTCAACACGCTTGTCAGCGTTGCGTTGTTGCATATCGGACCCAGGTGATCACCCTCAGCTACCTGTGATATCTCAATAACCTTTTCTCCGGTAATAACGAAAAGTCCTTTTTCTGTTGAGAACACCGATCCTCCGTCAATAGGTTTTATTGAGTCCTCGTTATTGCACACGTGGCGGCCCAGCGGCTTTATGCTCTGTATAAGCACATCCTCAGATCCCACTTGAAGAGCCCATAACCCGTCGGTGGCAAAAACATACATGGGATACTCACCGTACTGACCGGTTGAGATGGCTACCGCATTTGTCGAAAGACCTACGATAGTTGCCCTGCCCACACGATATGAATTTGCTGAGGGGAAATAAAAGGGGTTCATCAGCTCAGTGGCCTGGATACGGTTGTAATCCCAGTAGGTCTTTACTTCGGTTGGAAGAGAGGCCAGCGAGCTTGTGTCATCAAACTCAACATCCTCCGCATAAGCAAAGTTGTGGTACTTATGCGGTGTGAGTGCGAATTCCTGGTAGTATCTGTATGTGGTCCCGCTGTATTCAATAATGATCTTCACTTTACTGGCCCTGGTATCGGGATATCCGAAGCATGCCAAATATCCCTTCCTATCAAGATATGTCAGACCAACTATTTTGTCCGACAGGACCGTTTTCTGCCCCTCGGTGGTATCTATGGTCACCTCGCAATAAAGATTGAACGATGAGCCCCCTGTGGCCCCATAAGGGTATGGATTGCTCATGTACGGGTGGAAACCGGAAAAAAGTGTGTTTTTAATCTTGCGCCAAAAAAGCCTTTGGTTGTAATTGAACGCGGAGTCTGAATAGAGGGTGTGCGCGGTGTTGTTGTCGTAAGGAAGGGTGTCGTTCAGTTCCAGACTGGTCAGATCGAGTGTCCCGGTACCGTAATCGAAAATATCCATCGCATATGTCTCCAACTCTTCCAGTGACCAACTCCGAACCAGGTAGAAAGTTGTTATATTAGCCAGCTTGGGATCTTCTGCTGTAACTGTCTTCGAGTCTACCGAATGAGTTTCGCTTGGGGCGCAGACATAAACGTTTATACCCTTAATGATGCCCGAATAGTTGCTCTGGACAGAAGCCAGGGTGGGCGAAGCCGTGTCAATGATGTTGAACTGCACCGGGTACCACGTGCAGGGTGACTCTTCGTTAGATCCCTGGGTGGTGAAATTTCCAAACGTGTTGCCGTCAATACGGATCGGCTGGGAATGCTTTACAATGGTGCCATCGAAAAGTTCATAGGCATAGATAAAATACAGCTTATTGACCGGTATGCCCTGCTTCCGCATCTCAGCTATAGTAACCGCTAACTCTGCTTCGCCAGCCTCGTCAGACCAATCGGCGGATGCCACAACAGCTTTGAATGTTCCTCCTGACGATGCGCTCATGTGTATTGTAGCTGGAATCAGATCAGGAAGAGGGTCTCCTATTTCGTTGTACTGATCCTCCTCCGGATCGAACATATAAGCTGAAAGGGTCTGCGCGCTTTTATCGATCATGATTACCACATTGCCCAGGGCGGCAAAAGAAACCTCATCCTGGGTTCCGGAATAGGTATCAAAGCCCGTATTACTATAAACGCTATTGCCATCCTGATCTTCCAGGTGATAGCCCACATACTTTCCCACCTCTGAGTCTGTGATCCACCACGCCTTCCTTGTGGGGGATATCTGGTGCATAAAGTGGTACCTTGCGTTCTCATCGTGGGTCTTTACTTGGTTTTTCTCGCCCACCACCCTGAGTGCGCCGTCCTTCAGGCGGTAGTTGAGGATTTCCTGACACGTACCATCCGGGCTTATCCCGTCGGGCTTATTCCTCTGTATCCCCGTCAATGGTAATTGGGTTCTCTGGTTCATAGTCTTTGAATTTCTGTGTCAACTGAACAAACAGCATGTTGCTGTTCCTTTTATCGTCGAGCCTTGTCTCCCCGATATCGTATAGCGTTCTCAGGGTGTGTTGCAACTGATCGAGGTTTGTTGTGTGGGGGATCACCTCTGCAATGCGATTGATAACGTATGCCTTCAGCCGGAGAACATCCTCGGCCAGCTCCTCCTCCGTTTTTACCACATCATCATAGATCCGGTCAAGGTTTTTTTCGATCTTTTCAAGGTACTTTTCCTTCATACCCCTTTCCTTCTCCCATTCATCCAAAATCTCTTCTCCGGTTTCCTCACTTTCCAGATCATCAATGTCGATCTCTTGTTTCCACGCCCGAATCGAATTGCGGTGGACACCCAGCTTTTCCGATACCTCGGTAATGTTACCAGTGATATGAAGCAGCCTGATCGCTTGTTTTTTGAGATGTTCGGGATAATAGTGCCGCTTTTTCATTGTGAAGTTTTTACGTACAAAAACAAATATCGGTTTTGTTGGATGAAAATTAGCGTCATTATGTTCCGAATCGGGAACAATGCGTCCCTTATAATCATGTCAAATACAATAGATTTATCCCGTAAATAAGCATAGTTATGGCATTATCAGGTATCGGTGTAGGTGGTGTGGGTGTCGGCGATCTCGCGAACATTGCTACAAGCAGGGGCGGGCGGCTTCTCTCAGCCCTCGCGAACATCTACGGGATGTACCAGTCCTCAAAGGCTAATAAAGAGATCGACGAGGAGTTTGAGGAGCGAATGGGTGATCTGACCGCTCAGTTCAACAAAGCATCCAACACACCATTTCTTCAGACCGAGCACGGCAAGAGCTTCATAAAGAACCTGGGCGAGCAGTACGCAGACAGGGCCGAAAAGGTGTCCGGGGCGGCTGTTGTCGGTGGGGCGACACCCGAGGCACAGGTAGCGGCCCGCGAGGGGGATAAGAAAACATTTGACCAGGCCCTATCTAAGTTTGCGGGTTACGGCACCCAGTACAAGGATATGAAGGAAAGGGAGTACAACCGCAGAAGCGATGCACTGAAAAACTATTACCTGCAACACCTGTACGGCAAGGCGGAAAACTGGACGAACTTTTTAAACAACGCTGCCAATTTGGGGCAGACATCAGCCACGACAGGTGCGATGGCGAACACCCCAAGTGTATCCCTTTCGGATATATGGGGCAGCTAACGATTTGTTAAACCAAATACACAAAACCATGAAACGATTGATCAATTTTGCGATACTTCTCTTTGCGGTAGCAACCCTGTCCGCACAGGGATCATTTCTTACAAAACAGATCGAGGTCCACATCGAGGATCTCGAACAGCCCGCTTATGCCGCTGTTGCCTTTGCGGACTCATCCGATACGTACGATCTGACAAAAGACACCTGGAGCCCCATTGTGAATTGGGTGACCGCGGGGTCGAACGACTGTACGGCATCGAGCGATACCATCACGATCACCAAAAGCGGGACATACCTTATACAAGCCACACTTGCCTATCAGGGCAGCGATGCCGACACCATCCATGTGAGCGTTCTTAAAAACGGCACACAGGTGGGGTGTGAGTCCACAACCGAGACAGCCGATTATGAGAACGTGGCCGTTCAGGAGGTCTTATCGCTTACCCAGGGAGACTATATCACCCTTGGGGTGATGAATGAGACCGACGGGGGCGATGTGACTGTTTCCTCGGGTAGTATGTATGTAAGACGAATCTATTACTAAACAGATAAACCATGAAAACAATCAGAAAATTATTTATAGTCCTTGCTGTCCTGTTCGTGGTGGTATCAACTGCTGACGCACAGAGGCGGTTCAGCCGGTTTCAGAAGGATACTATCATTCAATTGAGCACCGACGTGAACGCGCTTGATGATACCGTCGCCGTTCACTTGGATACACTTCAGGCATTACGGGTGGACGCAAACACTAACGAGACGAACATATCCACCAACCTAACCAACCAGGGTACGCTGAGGGACTCGGTGGTGCAGATATACGCTCCCCCAAGGTTAATGCTGGCCTTCAAGGATAGTGCAACCACTATCTCTGTTGATTCGGCCGTGTTCGCTGTTGTGACAAACGCGACAGACAGCCTATGGGTAGCCTCAGGAAGCGGTATAACGGCAGCTGATGATTCGGCAACCATAGTAACTGATGGGGATTATTTCGCATCACTTTCATTGTCTTATTCAGCAAACGATAACGATACCGTGCAGGTGGCATTGTTCAAAAACGGGGTGATCACATCCGTGAAAGCAGAAAAAACCGCAGTGGGGACAGACGTGTCAAATGTCGCTTTGTCCGAGCTGCTGGTCGGTTTGAATGCCGGTGATGATATCACTGTGCGAATAGCCAATAGTGCAGACGGGGATGATCCGACGGTGATTGACGGCTCGCTTGTGATGTATATGATTAAGCCTGATTAATGACCACCAAAAGGGGATTCACAAGGTATCCGGGCCAACGGCTTAAAGATGTGATTGGTCCTCACCGGGCGAAAAGCACCGATGAGGACTTTTCTGCTGTTCTGGACTTTACTGCCAGTGGTGTACAGTTTCTTACCGCTGTTGATCAGAGCAGCAACATACAGTTTACCAAGGGGTCCAGCAATACAAATAAAGAGGTCGGTAATCTGATCTATGTAAACATACAGGCAAGCGGATCACACACCCTGACGTTCTCGTCCGATTTTGTTGAGTGGCGGAACGATTTTATAGGTGTAGCAGGTGAGTTTGATATCTGTTTTTGGTACCTGCCGGATGGGAAGATTGCCTATTCAATAGTTGAAAGGTTATGAAAGTATTACCGGCGGCCTTGGCGAATATGATGATGCAGACGCGATCGACCGAAGATGACAGGGAGAGGCAACAAATCCTTTTCCCAACCTCAGATGGGAAGAAAAAGGTGCTCTTTCCGGATGGTGACGACATAATTGAGTTTCCAAAATAGCTGGCTTTGAGCATCGGGATAGCCAAAGATCAGCGACATGAGAAAAAGGGTTTTATTGATTATTTACCTGTTGCTGCCTATTGTTGTGGCCGCACAGGATACAGTTTCGTTTAACAGGCTTCCCGTTGCCGTATCACGCAACCTTGCCGACCAGCTCCCTGTGGTACAGGGCGACTCAACGGTCCGCATGACAATCACGCTATTGAACCAGTACCTTGTTGACTCAATAAGCGTACACAGGGATTCACTGGACAGCCAAAACTCGAGGATCGCCACCCTGGAGGCAGATCTGCCTTACGACACCACATACCTTTATAACACGCGCCTGTATGGGATAAGCGACAGCGTTCTGACCAACTACCAGAGTATTATGGTCAACAATAACTCTATAGGTACGTTGCGCGATACTGTGATAAGTGAGATGGACTCAACAACGGCTCACCGGTCGCTGCTGGATAACCTTAGCGACAGCATAACGACTCGCCGAAACGAAATAGATGCCCTGGGCGACAGTATTACATGGTTGAGTGATTCAGTGGATGTGTTCTCACCGCTTATTCATGCCCACGCCGACAGTATCACCCAGCACCGAGCGGAGCTGGATATTCTGGATGATTCGGCTACAAGCCAGGATACACGTCTGGATGCACTTGAATCGGCCACAACGGACCACGGTGATCTGACGGGACTGTCCGGGGACGACCATACCCAGTATTTGAACACGTCAAGGGCGAATACGTGGTTTGTAACCAAGTCGCACGGGGATCTTTTGAACTCCGGCGACTCATCTCATGCCGTACTTGACGCACACTTTATTGACACAGACAACCCCCACAGCGTAAACGGTTATGATGTGCTCCCGGATACCACAAGTAACGACGGTAAGTATCTTAGTTTTGACTCCGGAAGCGGGTTTACCTGGTCCGCTGTTGCCGGCGGAGACGGGGGTGGAGATACTACACATATATCCCTCGACACGATTTCCGAATACACAGCCACCCACGGCGTTCTGATCGACGGGCTTCTGATAAAAGACGGAGGGATAGGGTACGTGGATGACTCTATCTCTGCATTCAGTGACTCCATTGTCAACTATTACAATGACATCACCCTTAACTACGATAGTGTGGTTGCGCACGATACCAGGCTGGATGCGCACGATACCAGGCTGGATAATCTCGAAACGATCTCAGACTCATCCTGGGCCTCATTGAGCACAAACACGATCAACGAGTTCACCGCCGGGAACGGTGTTGGCGTTGACGGGGTAACACTCAAAGACGGAGGGGTAACGCTTGCTTCTGGCGAACATCTTTATTTAGACGGCGGCGGGGATACCTATATCGAAGAATCCACAGCAAATACCCTGTCTTTTTGGGCGGGTGCCTTAAAGATGCAGCTTTCGACAACGATCAACACAACATTGGATGATTTCAGGCCGTCCTCCACCAGCACCCACGATCTGGGCGATACCACGCACTTTTTTGACCAGACCTATACAGATACTATCTACCTGAAGGATACAGACACAAAGCTATACCATGACGCTTCGGATAATCTCACTTTGGAGGATTCAATAACCGGAGCAAAAACGCTGGCTGACCTTGTTTCTCCCAGTATGATAAGCACCGATTCCGTATATGAAAAAACAGCCAGCCATGGTGTTGATATTGAAGGGTTGAATGTAGAGGACTCAACGTTTCTTATCCCTGTTGGCGGATTTATAAAATGGGGTGACGGGGATTCTTATATCAGCGAATCATCCGATGATATGCTTTTGTTCCATATCGGGCCTTCCAATAAACTATTGCTTTCCACAACACAGATCACTGCATATGACGATATCCTTCCAAGCGTGAGCAGATCATACGGGCTGGGAAGTTCTGGGTTTTTCTGGAACAGCATTCATGTCAAGCACCAATATATCGACAGCACGGACCATGAGATTTGGACGGACGGGGACGATCTGAAGTTTAAGGACGGAAACAATACGGGTGGTAAAACCCTGACAGAGCTGCTCGCAGGAAGTGATATATCCGACACCGTTGTGGTTCCTTATACTATTCCCTGGGCACTTATTGATTCAACAAGCATCGAGGCCGGAAGGGATTATGCGCCTTTCAACTGGCCTGGGCCGGATACGCTTGGAATTGACAGCATGGGGGTGTTCTCAATCACAACGGGGACTCCTGATGTTACTTTCAACGCTTATGTAGACGACTCGGTAAATGTTACCGGAACGGGTGTTTACTCCACATGGCAATCGGTCGGGGTGGCCTCTAAGTATCAGGGAAACTTCTTTACTCCCGACAACAGGACTTACGTTGCACCGAATGAATTTATATGGATCGAATTTAATGGGGTGGCCACCAAACCCGAATACGGATTAACTATTGAATTGTATGGTACGATTTATTAGTATATTACTCCTAGTGCCTGCTTTGGCTTTCGGTCAAAGCAATATGATGGTTTTGATGCGGATAGACACTGCCACGTCGGAAGAGTCAGAAACACGTGAATTAGCGCATTATTATTTTGAGAACGACAGCACGGATGAATCCTCTTATGGTAATGATTTCACTGAGAACGGGATACTTTATTGGGATAATTATTATAAGCAGGGGTCATATTCATTAAGGCAAACAGGAGACGGAAACCCATATACTCCGGATCTGGATATTACGGGAAATTACATTACAATAACCGGATGGGTAAGGGCGGCCTATGATACAGATAATAACCAGGTGTTTGCTGTAAATGATGGGGCAACGGGTGTTCTTTTTGAGATGGATTATTTGGGAGGTGATATTGATGTATATGCAAATGGAACCAAAATAGCCGAGGGTACAAATTGTATTTTAGCAGAAACGTGGCACTTTGTGGCTTTTATTTATGACAAAACAACAGGCGATGCTTATATATACATAGACGGCACGGATGAAACGCAAGATGTTGGTACAGATACCGGAGCCACACTTGATGGATCGTGGTACTTTGCAAAGAGCGAAGATGATACAAATCCCCTATGGGGATCAATGGATGACTTCAGAATATTTGACGAAAAGCTAACCAAATCGGAAACAGACTGGATAATGAACCATATTGGTCAATCACTTAAAGAGCCGGTAGAATGAGGAGAATGTTTCATATTCTGGTGTTATTGATATCGGCCAGCATTGCATTGGGGCAGAGCAATTATTACGTTGCCACCGATGGGAATAACAGTGATCCGGGTACGCTGGCTGAACCGTGGGCGACCATATCTTATGCCATGTCGACCAGCAGTGCTGTTTCCGCTGGTGATACCATAAATGTGAAAGCGGGGAATTACGGTAACGAGGAAATTAATTTCCAGAAAGGAGGGACTGAAGGTAACAGGATAACAATTCGGGGATACAAAACAACACCGGGTGATCAACCAAAGGATGATTGGACTTATGGAGATGCACATGATGCAAATGAAATGCCCTACTTTGATAATGATTTTACTGGGAGGGCTTTCGATTTCCAGGAGCATGAATATATCACCCTGAAAAATATACAGATTACGGAATATAATATCGGCATCCTGGTTGATGGGACTTACAGCATTATTGAAAACTGTTATATCACCGAATGTGGAGTCAGATCAGAAAGCAACGGTTATGGAATACGGTTTTATGGTAACAAGCTGCCCCTTGATGGAGTTGATTACGGATGTGATGCAGATTCCTCTAAAATAATAAACTGCACTATCGTAAATGCTACATTGACTAATATCAGAATCGATTCAGATTACGATACAATCATAGGATGTGAATCTTACTGTGATGATAACAGTTACGGGAGTAATAGTGCAACGGATTATTATATTGTTTCGGTAGGTCGTATTGGGAATCATATAGAAGATTGCTATATAGAGCGCATTGGGAACTTGGATCATGGCGGTCATGGAATTGGATTCAAGGGATCATGGCTTGGGCATAGTGGTGGTTCAGGCTTTACAGGTGTTTATCTTGAAAATAACTCCATACAGGGATGTACTGCAAGAAATATAATTGGTGAAGGGTTTTGGGTGGCACATCATAATGTACGGAACAATCTGATAACAGAATGTCATGCCATCACCGGTGGTGATGCTTTTGTGGTAAGGGACTCCGCACATCTGAATACTTTTTCATATTGCAGTGCAGATAGTCTTCAGCAGGGAGCAAGTAATGCCTGTGCGATCGAGTTCAAGGACGGCACGGAAGACGTTGAAGGACACACCAGCGTTAATAATACTTTCAAATACATTACAGTATCGAATAGTTGGGGCGTTATAGCAATGCACGATGGTGATGACTTTGAGGGGGGCAGTTGGGACTCTGAAGCTAACGATAATAAATTTTACCACATAACGGCCTATAATTGTGACTATTTCGTAGCCTATGTAAATGGCACGAACTCAGGGAATGAATTTACCAACTGCATTGTTTCGGATGTTACGGATGATTATTACAGTTTGACCAAAACAGATAATTTCACATACACCTATTCTGACTTTTACAATAACGGGTTTACAGCCCCGTCAGGGACGGGTAACATTACAGATAACCCTGATATGAACGATCCTGCAAACGGAGATTTCACCCTGCAATCGGTTAGTCCGTGTATTGATGCAGGAACGGATGTGGGACTGGATTACAGCGGGGATGCCCCTGATATGGGAGCCAATGAATATGAGGGGGAAGAGGAGCAGGAAGACCCACCCTGGGCAGGGAGAAGCACATATAGGGTTACAGGGGGTGGTAAATTTGTAATCAATGGCCGGGGAGCCTTTCACAAACAGACCTCCTGGTGGCTCCTCTTAGTATTGATACCATTAACGATAAAAAGACATGAAAACAGGATTTTTGGAAGAAAGCGGAGGAAATAAAAGCGCGAACAGGCTTGTGTTCGTGGTGGGTTCATTTTGGAACTTTCTTCTGTGTTCGTATTTCGCACTTCAAAGTGTTGATCCGACAACCATCCTTGCGGTGTTTGCGGGCATTGAAGGTGCGCTGACAGGGCTCAAGCTGGGCCAGAAAGTCATGGAGAAAAAACAATTAAAAACAGAATAAAATGAAAAAGCTATTGATAATTTTCGCATTGGCATGCACGTGCTTTGTTGTCATGGGGCAGGCCAGTACGCTTACCGATTACGGGACCCGGTATAAGATATACTACGATGGCACAGGCGATATGTTCACTATCTACAAGGGTATATTCGTTGTGGAGAACGACAGCAGCGTGGTCAGCCTTGTCTCCCCGCAGGATCAACGTCCGAGGGACCACAGGCCATTTTTGGTGCTGGACCCCACGGACTTTGGGTACTCGTCTGCACAATCGCTTGATTCAACACTATCAAGGCTCAACGATCCCAATGGGTATGTGCTGAAGCAGAACAAAGCCACGAACCCCGACACTATCTTTTACCTCGATCCCTGGGATACGACAGACACACTGGGCATATCGAGATATGGGTATAACGCAAATGATTCACTAACAACCGTTTATCCGTTTGAGGCATGGTAAAAAAACTGCTTATACTACTATTTTTTGTTCCTTCCCTTGTATGGGCACAGGAGATCAAGGATGTTGCGGGAGTACCACACAGGGTACACAATGCGGGTAACGTCACGTTTGTAACACAAATGAACTACTCAGGCCCGGAGCGTATCATATCGGTAAGAGGAGAGCCCGTCATCTACAGAGGCAATGCAAGCTATGCGGATATTGTCAGTGCGGGGGTGGTGGGGTACTGTAGCGAGTATCAGGTATATTATGATTCCATGACTAATAAACCATCTGCAAATATAGCAAGCGAACAGGATTTATTGGTTCGCAGGTTTAAATCTTATGGTGTTTGGGAATTATGGGATTGGGCTTATTTACTGGCCCAAGAAAGCAACGATGATGGTGAAGCATTGATAAATATGGTTAATCCCGGAACCTTTGATGCTGAATGTGTTAATTCTGGTGATGTCACATTTACAAGTAATGAGGGATTTTTGACTGGAGGTACAAATGGTTATATAAGGACAAATTATACCCCAAGTTCAGATGGGGTTAATTATACTCAATTAACGGATGATAACTATAAAAATGCCGCACTTGATATACAATATACGTCAAATGCAACCGGCTCTAACTTAACGTCAGATGGTGGCGAAGAAGTTGTGGATGTTAATAATGGCAATCAAAATATAACGCTATCAAATGTATATGGTGAAAACATGATTCAGGATGTGGTCGAAATTAATGATAGCAAAAATGTTACTTTGGACAACATAACGGGAGAGAATTTAACAGGTAATGTATTGATAAGATGTGAAAATTACGATAGTGATCCTTGGCCCAACCAAAATTTCACATTCACAAATATTCAGGATAATGATGATTATACAGAAACTGGAGAAGTTTCAAATCGAACTTTTACAATAGATTAATGACCCCCTTACTCACATACCTAATCTTCTCCATCGCAGCGGGAGCAACAGGCGATGCCCTCAACTACCGGGGACAGAAGACATGGGGACATGCCCTACGTGCTTTGGAAGTTCTGATGCTCCTATGTGGCGGTCCGATCTTTGGCATAACAATACACGATATTGTACCATACATTGTGGGGTATACGTTCATCCGCTTTGCGCTGTTCAGCTACATATGGAACCTTGTGGTCCCGTGGGTGCATTGGACATATATCGGCAGGGTTGATCCGGTGGACCTGGTATTGAGAAAGCTGGTATTCAACGACCCGGATGCAAAGATAACAGGCAAGGTGAAAACGTGGCATGGGATATTATTTGCAAGGGCAGTTTTCCTTGCCGCAGGGGTGGCAATGATTGTAAAAGAGATATAGGGCAACTGTTTTGAACATCGGGATATTATAGTTCAAAATTTGTTGTGCCGTGGAACCAGATAGAGAATTATCGGTACGTATAGAGGAGATCGAAAAAGATGTCGATTACCTCAAGACAAGTCATAAGCAGACAAGGGAGAACCAGGACCGGATGTTTGAGATCCAGGGTGAATCCCTTCGTAAGATAAACCAGATCCACACCTGCCTTGCCGGGACGGACTACGACAAGGACCAGACCAATGGTTCTGGTGGCGGCCTTGTAAGGCGTGTGGGTCGTCTCGAGAAAGTAACAACAGCCCTTGAAAGGTGGAAAACGCAGAGCAAGACACGTAACACCGTTGTGTGGACGGCTGTAAGCGTTGCCCTGTCCGCCCTTTGGGGACTGCTACTCGCATTTAAAGACAGAATATTCAGTTAAACAATTAAAAATTAGTAAGATGAAAACTTTTTGGAATAATGTTAAAGCATTTGCGTTCAAGGCAGCGCATAAGCAGTGGTACATCGTGTTGGTTTTCGTGCTGTTCGTGTTATCTGTATGGTATTACGGATATGTGCTGTCAGCCATTACCGGACCCTTAATGATCGTTCTTCTGTTCTGGCTCGGGCTGGTACAGTTCAAGATGGTCAAAGACCCGGAGAAAGAAAAAAAGAAGTAAACACTCAAAAAAAGTAAGCCATGTTCCCTTCCCTTCCAATGCCGGATGAGTACCGGAAGTTATCCGAGCTGTATGTTCCCGAGCAGGAACCTTTTAACCCGCAGCCCCGCAGTTCACCCTTTGAGGGGCTGGACCTTATTGCCGAGGACTGGGAGAAAAAGAGCAAAGAGCTCGAACAACAACAACGTCAGCGCGCGCAGCGTTATGCGCGCACAAATGCCATATCCGATGCTTTCAGGCTGCTTACCCAAGCCGTTGGAGGGGCAAAGGGAGCCACCATACCCAAAGAAACGCCCAACAAGGGTGTGCTGAATGCTTATAATCAATACATGGCAATGGACCAGGCGCAAAGGGACCGCCTGGACCGGTTCAAGGCACTTGAGCTTCAGAACCTTGCCCGGGGTATTGAGCATGAGCTGGACCTTGAGCAGGAGCAAAGAGCACGACAGTATGGCACCAGCGAGCGTGAGGCCACCCAGGAGTTCGAGGCCGGACAGGCTGAAAAAGAAAGGGGTTTTGAAAGGGAAATGTTTGGTGAGAAAACAGAGGCCGAGCGTGATATCATTGAGGAAAGAGGCCGCCAAGAACGCCTTACCGAGCAAAAGAAAGCGGATCTTGGCTCGTGGTACTACAACCGGGACAGGGGGACAAAGCAGACAAGCGGGTTCCAGAGGCTCGATCCGCAGATGCAGGTGCAGGTCCGCGATGCGCTGGTGCGCCTTTACAGGCAGAAGGCGGAGCAGACCGATCAAAGACCGCCCGACGTTGTCAGGGCTATTGAGCGCAACGAGATAGTGCGTGACGAGGCTATCGATCAGGTGATAATGGATAACTACGATTATCTTAAAGAGGTTATCCCGGGCTTCGAGCAGGCTTTCCCTCGTCCGCCGGCAGGGACTACGCAAACATCTTCGACAGACCAAGCAGCATCATCTGTGGGGAACAAACAGCTTTTAAGTGAGAGGGTGAATAATATCCTTGCCCGCACAGGCAGGCCGGACAAGCCCAACAAAAAGCTCAGAGATAACCGCAGACCCAACGCCGATGCGGAGAAGCAGGCCGATCAGAAGGACCGTGTGGGGTATCTTATGCGCGCACTGCATGAGTTCGATCCACAGAGAAGTTGGCAGGATCTTTACCAGGACGCACTCGATCTGATCGAAGACTATAACCAGATGATATACCAGAGACAGTCGCAGGGACAGGGTACCATTGAAAAAGACATGCAAAGCCGATGAACGGAGATCCCCCAAAAATAAAAAGCAGATTTGAAAAGAAGTATGGGTTTTCACCTTTTTCTTCGGATTCGATCTTTGAACCGAACATGCAGCCCGTTGCTGAGGGCGCAATGAAGCCCGAGTATACACCAGAGACAGAGGAGGATAAAGAGTTCTGGGAGCAGTGGAATAGACTAAGCACGCCCGAAAAAATTATGCGGTCATATAAAAGTACCAAAGAGGAAACACTCGGGGGGCTTAAATACAATAAGGCCGATATCCTTCCGTTTCTGATGTCGTATTCACCCGCAGGAAGGCGCATTGGTGAACCCCCGGGGTTTTACAGGGAGCAAGACAAAGAGCTTCAGGAATTAAAAGAGGAGGGGCTGACCCAGATGAAGGAAGCCCCACGTGTTGCGGGTGGTTATGAATATGTGAAGATGATCCCGATGACATTCGGAAGCATGGCCGCCCTTGCTATCGCCCCCTTTACGGGTGGCACATCCCTTTCCGCCCTCCCCGCCCTTATAGGTGGTGCAAATATCGCCATGTTGTCCTCCTCTGTATATGGTCAAACACTTGCTGAATATGATCAATATGTGGAGGAGAAAGGTATAGAGCCAAACCAGCTTCAGCGAAGGGGTGTTGCGTTTCTGTCCGCACTTGCTGAATTCGTTGCGGAGGAAGCGCGCCTGAAAAGCATGCTCCCTAAAGGACTGATCAGTAAAGTTGTTGCGAGAACCTTTATAAAGAAACCAGGTGCAGTAAGAAATTTCATGCAGAAATTCGCTGCCCAAAACCCAACCGGATTCCGCAAGCTCATGAATCTTAATAAGACAATGCTCCGCAATATGGGCGAGGAGGGAACCGAAGAGTTTTTCACAGAGCTGGCGCAGGGAGCGGCAAGGAATATCTACCTTGAAGGGGGCGATGAACTTGGCCTTAAAGATTTGATATTAAATTCAGCCGAAGCGTTCAAAGGGGGTACTTTAATGGGTACGTTCCTGGGTCCGGGGGCCCACATATCAAACAACGCATATCATTATTTCAGGAGAAAAAGAGAGGGTGTTACACTGGTGCAGACAACTTCCGATGAGGTGTTTGAGTATATAGGAGGGGGTGAAGGTAATACCATCACGGTTGTTGACAACAACCTTAAAACACACAATATTGACCGTAAGGTGGTTAAGGATCATGTTTACATGAGCAAAGACGATCTTCACGATTATCTAACCGCTTACCGTGAAAGCCAAGAAAACCTGCCAGAGCTTGAGGAACAGATCAGAAAAAATACCGTAAAGGCCGATGTGGAAGCCATGGGAAGTCAGATAGCCTACAGTGAAGGTGGTAAACCAACCATCCGCATGGGCAAACTGGAAGGTGGGGATAAGCATATGTTTGTCACGGGACAGAATACGGATATAAAAGATGCTCTTTTCGTTGTTGACCCCGAAACATGGGAGCAAAAAATCGTTCCGGCCAGCAAGGTAACAGATATGATGTCCATGGACTATGATCTTTGGAAAGACGTACAGGTCGAACAGATCATGGCCGGACAAACAGCCGAGAAAGTTGAACAGATAAGCAATCAGGCTCTTATTGAGAACTACAAGGACCAGGCCGGGCTGAATGATATCGTGGCAGGTGAGAAGGTTGTCTACCAGGACCGCGAATGGACCGTATCAGACAAAGATACAGACGGATCACTTCTTTTGGAGGAGATCACAGAGCGCGATGACCCTGACCAAGTGACCATCACCCCGGATATGATTGATCAGGTTGCAAAAATGGAGACTCCCGCAGAGGCCGAACAACAGGCGAGGGTTTTGAATGACGGGAAAAAAGAATACCCCGTAGCCGATGGTGTTATCCAGCAGGAATTCTCAACGGAAAATCAAGCTAACACGGTTGCGAAAAACCTATCCGAACAGTACACCCGCCTTGGCTTTAACGTGGAGGTCGAAAGAGGTGAGGATGCCTATACCAAAGACAGGTGGAAAATAACCGTGGAGGAACTACTGGAAGGCGAAACAGAGCAGATCGCACCCACTGAAGAGGAAGAGGGTGTCGAGGGCGGGGAAGCCGAAAAAGGGGCCGAAACAGAGCCGAAGTACTTTATTGGTGACCAGGAGACAACCCGGGGCAGGATCGTTGGAAGGATCAAAATTGCAAAGTCAGAGGACCAGATAGGTGATTTGGCATGGCAGAACGATGAGGAACTTGATAAAATGGTTGCCGAGAAGTTCCCGCAGGCCATGCCCGAATACCTTTACGAGGGCGAGAGCATAGACGCTGATGAGGCAATGGGTATAATCGAGGGGGCCACCGAGGTTGCTGATCTGGGTAAACTCGAAATAAAAAACGATAATGCGCTGGGTGAGGCATACCTGAATAAGATCAATGAACTCGAGGCGGTCACCGCCCCCGAAGAGACTCAAACAGAGGAGACTAAAGAAGAAAAAGAACCCAAAAAGGCCGAGGTGGTCACCGAGGTAACACCGGAGGAAGCAACAGAGCAGATGCCCAGCGAGAGTGAGACAGAGGCTATTGAGGAAACAAAAGAGTTCCAGCCCAAGCCTGTGACAGAGGAAACAGAGGAGGAGCCCGAGCCGGAGTTTGATCGCGAAAAAACACACGACAGGCTGGTTTCGCTGGTGCAGTCATATAATAAGATCCCCCGGGGCCATACCCGTAAGCGTTCAGAGGCGTTCAGACCCATCAACAGGCTTGCCTCTAAATTGAATTACGGTGTTACCGAGCAGCGCGGCAAGCTGGTGGTACAAAATGAACAGGGAAAAAAGATCAAAACCCTTCCGGAAAAAGGCGAATACAGGGGACTGGAAGATGTGGAGGACGAGGAATTCAGGAGTTTTGCCGAGGGTTTACTTGAAGACCCAAATAATTTCACGGGACTTGCTATACAGCTTTACGGTAAAAACCTTCGCAAGGCAGGCAACGACCTGATGAGCGGGCGCAAAAACAAGAACAGCGATTTTCTACTGAAGAGTCTGCAGGATATGTACGAACAGGGTACCATCGAGGTCCGCCAGGCTGACCAGGTGGTACCAATCCCTCTTTCAGAGATAAAAGACTTGATTTCAGAGACAAAATTAAGTAAATTTGTATATGAGCACGGAGCACTTGACGCTACAAATATTGATGATGCCCTTGAAGCAGGACTTGTAAACAAACAGGAATATGGAAAAGTCAAACAACAACTCGAAGATGAACTCAGACAAAGACAAAGGGAAGAAAGAGAAGCAGATGAGCTTCAGGGCGCAGAAGATGTCTACCGCGATGAGGATACTAAGGGCGAGGAAAGAGATCGAGATGGAGAAACAATCCAAAGAAAACTCACCGAATTTACCGAAAGAGTAAAATCCCAGGGGGGGAAAATCACTTCCACCACCCCCACCACAGCGGGCTTACTTGTCAATTACAAACTATCCGGGGATAAAAGCACCCGGGAGGCCACCATATTTGAAGGTGGCGAAATAGTGCCAGGGAAGATCGGGGAGGAAAAAGACACCGGAATCCGCAAACGTATATCTTTAGATCCTGTCGAACAGCTCGAAAAAGAAGTCAAGGAGCTGAAGGCCGAAATAAAGGCTACCCATAAGGCCAGGGAGGAAAAGAAAGGTGAGATGGCAAATAGGATTGCCCCGCAAGGAGAGATGTTCAAAGAGCAGCCACAAGCCACCGAGCAAAACCTATTCCAGGTCGAAAAGGACGCATCCAAAGGAAACATTACCGGGGTACTGCAGCAGTACGACAACGCCATCGAGGGGCTATTGAATAAGCTGGAAGTCAAGGAAAAACAACTTGACAATGCCCGCAGGGGAGACGGGGGAGATCAGGGAACACTCTTCAGGGCTATCAATGAAAGCGAACAGATATTTTTCTCCAACACAGAGAAAGCCCTCGACAAAATATCTCAGAACAAAGCTACAGCCGAACAATGGCTTGCCATGCTCAAAAAGAACGGGGCGAAAGAAGCCGAAATGGAATGGATGGACCTTGAAGGTTTTCTGGGGGATCGCAAGGCAGTGACCAAAGAAGAACTCGCTGACTACATGGACCGGAACAAGGTTATGGTGGAGGAGGTAACGAGGGGAGATAAAGTATATGAGGAAAGCACACAATTTGTAATAGAAAAAAGGGATGAAGCCGAGGAAAAAGTCAAAAGTATTTTACAGCAACTAATAGAAGAAGGTGAAGAAGAGGGGGCGAACAAAGAAGCTATTACGGATGCGGTAAACGCAATGACTTATTTACCCGATAAGGGTTCTAATGATTATATCAAAAACAGAAAATATTTGCGGGAATATTTTTCTGAGGGGGTTGTTTCTAATTATGAGGAGGCAATAGAGGAATTTGATGATCTTAATGATCAGGTTGAATCGTTGGCTGAGTCTGAAGAAATTGGTGCGTCAGAGCGAGAAACCAAATTCTCCCAATACCAACTCCCGGGAGCCAAAAACTACACTGAGCTGCTACTGACGATGCCGGCACGTCCAACTTTCAACCAAGAAGAATTTAAAGAATGGTTTAATAAGAATAGGTCAGAAATTGAACCAACTTATGATGATTACCTCAAAATGCCACGAAAACAACAATGGAAGTATGAGGTAATATACATGGAGGAACTCCAAGATAAAAGAAGGACTGAAAAATTCACCTCCCCCCACTGGGACGAACCCAACGTACTTGCCCATGTAAGGTTCAATGAAAGAACGGATGCGGAGGGGAACAGTGTTCTGTTCATCGAAGAAATCCAGAGTGATTGGGCGCAGCAGGGGAAGCGGAAGGGATTTAAAGGGAAATACATACCCAAACAAATATCTGCGGAGCCAAATATCTCAAAAGATCAATTTATTGCCGGGGATATTGTTGAATGGGAGGGCAAAGAAATCACCATTATTGCTGCATTGGGCGATGATAGATACACCGCATTGGATACTGATGGTTTTGAAATTGATCTTCATAAAACACATATAGATAAATTAATAAAACGCGCCACTCAAAAACAATGGGTGGTTTGGAACAAGGATGAAAATACGGTCTCCAAACAATATGCAAGAAACACTTACCGATCAAAAGAAGATGCAAAAAAAGCCGCAGACGAATTAAACAATCTTGAAGGTATCCCCTCCATGCCCTTCAAAAAAACAAACGAATGGGCCGGGCTTGCCATGCGGAGGATGATCAGGTAT
>Ga0180433_10004534_pt1 | contig 19431 bp, 15 predicted proteins | sample SS_ome_8_FD_132980 | JGI IMG/M metagenome (GOLD analysis project Ga0180433, IMG submission 132980) | Hypersaline lake sediment archaeal communities from the Salton Sea, California, USA - SS_1_D_1 metaG | ecosystem: Environmental > Aquatic > Non-marine Saline and Alkaline > Hypersaline >... | reverse complement strand
GGAGCGGGGCCAGCTCATCGGTGAGGTGGGCAGCACCGGTCACTCCACCGGTCCCCACGTCCACTTTGAGATCCGGGTTGATGGCAAGCGCGTTGACCCCAGCGGCTATCTGCCCCCCACCCCGCCGCACTGATCGCCTCTATTGTGTTGGTGAAAATGGTGGCTCCTGGCTGGTATCATTTACTATTTTATTTGAAATGGAAAATCCCAGAATAACCTATGTAACTGTCATTTCATAAGCCCGAGCAAGCCAGGCCAGCCGATGTTTGAAGCCTCTCAATAAACCTGCTCTGCAAAATAGCAACTGGTCACTTTTTCGACTCGAGGAACGCTTTTTCATAAAGTAAGACCCGGACCCCTTTGAACTCTTGTTCCTGGGTGACAGTGTATTTGCGCTCCAATGAACTCTGGATGAGGCGGCTTTGCACATCCCGCCCCAGGTGACGCGTTTGGTCGTGGCTGAGAACTAGCCAGAGGCGGGGGTGTTCATCGGGCAGGCGTTCTAACAGTTCCAGATCAGGGTCCGGCTGTAGGCCGCCGCCGCCGAGCGCGTATGGTTCCGAAGCAAGCTCCATGAGCCTCAAAAAATCGTGCGGCGCGCCCGATCTGCCGAGGTAGTATCCAAAGGAGTGCCTTACAAAGTAAGCATAGAATAAGACCGCGTCGCCGGGCTGCGCCTCCGAAAGAATAAAAGAGGTCGCATCTCGCCAGTCCTCTTTCTGGTAGTCCACATACCATCTCGACAAGCTCCGTCCCGACAAGATCAGGAGTAGGATCAATGTCACTGCGAAAATCCACCGCCGGCTTATGTTAGACAGACTAGTGGCTGCCAAAAGGACAAACGGCGGCAGACATATGATAAGATACTTGGTGATGAAAACGGGTCTTAGCAAAAAGGAAGCGGCAAAAGCGATCACGACAGGGACCAGTAGCCAAGTTACCAGGAAGGCATAGCGCCAGATTTTGGGAGATGACTTGGCCCGAAGAGACCTGGTAGCAGCAAAACCCAGAGCGACAAAGCATAAGATGAGATACACTAACAACAGCTTACGACTGTTTCCTGCCAGGGCCACGAATAGCCATCTTATATCATCTGCATCAGGCGGTTGAACCCAGGTAGGTTGACCAATGCCCAATGGTTGAAAAATAGCCAGAGGAAGCAGCAAAAGAACAGCGGCTACACCACTAATGGCAAGACCTTTCCAGGGAATTTTTCGTTGGTGAAGAAACACCAGGGATGTAACATGAGCTACAAGCACTAGGGCGCCGAAAAAGTGCGCGTACATAGCCAAAATGATGCTGATTACATAGCTGGCCCAATGTTTCCACGAAGGTCGCTCTACACCCCTCACAAAAAAATATGAGGAAAGCGTGGCTAGAAAAACCAGCAAGCTATAACTCCGGGCTTCTTGCGTATAACGAATGAAGAAAGCATTCAGCGGAAGCAGCAATCCCACAAGCATTCCGACTCGTGATCCAAAAAGACGCGTCCCCAGCGCATAAACTACCGGTACTGTGGCTACAGCAAAGACAACAGAAAGACTCCGGACGATAAACTCGCTTTCGCCAATCTTTAACCAGAAGTGCAGCAACGTATAGTAAAACCACATACTTGCCTCATACCGGAGCATGACTGGCCATATATTCGGCCAGTCACGCGCAATTGTGATGCTATACGTCTCATCAAGCCAAAGGCTCTTGTTCCCCAGGAAGAGTAACGCCAGTGTGGTTGCCAGTAAGATTTCTAAGCATGCAATAGTGCGACTCAGTTGATCAGGCAAAGCTAAACGCCTCTCATTATAACCAGTGAGTCTCCTGATGATGGTCCAATTCATAAAACCTCCATAGCACAGAGAAGTGTAAATACCGAACGACAGACAGACTTGCTATTAGAATTGTTGCACAATAACAACGGAATATGCAGAACGAGGTAGGCCAACGACCCTACCGGCCGACTTTTGGTCTACAAGGCTGAGGCCACTGCCCCCCGTCGCGCAACATGGGGGTTAACAACGGCCACGACAATTCCATACCTTGATAGTTAGGTTCGGGCCCGTTCCAGCTTACTCCTATACAACCCCAAACCATTGTTTTAACTGTCTTTCGAAGACCGGGCCAGGCCAATCTTGTACCTCAAAGCGGGGTAACAGAAAGGGATCGGTTTTTTGCCAAACATTACCGGTCAGCGTTGTACAGGCGCACGTGAATCCAGCCTCTTGAGCGAGTTTCACAGTTTCTGAGGTGTAGTCTCCATAGGGGTATGAAAAACTATTGACTGCATGCCCAAACATCTGTTCTAAATTGGCTTTGCTCTGTTGAATTTCAGTTCGCTGAGCATCTGTTTTCTGCATCGCCAGAGAGGGATGAGTTACTGTATGCGCGCCAAGTTCAATGTTTACGGCCCGGTCAAGTTGATAAAGCTCCTCAGCAGTCAGCGATTGGTGCGTTAGACAGGCCACTGTTTCAACCCCAGCCCATTTTGCAATCTCGTCGAGTACAACTGATCGAGTTGTCTCTGGAAGCGGTTTCAAGCGTTGCCAGATATTATAGTAAAGCGCAAGCCGTGAACCTGACAACCCCTCCCAGGCCCTTCGTTTGCGGTCAAGCTGAAACTGGATCTCACTATATTGAACCGCTTCGCCTAAATGCCATTTGTGTAGCGTGTTATTAAGGCATAATTGAAGAACCGGCGGCAATTCGCCAGGTTGCAACAATATTTGTGCAAGCTCATCCCACCAAAACTCACGGTTTTGACCAATCTGTCCGCTTACGATAAAGATTGTAGCCGGAACACCACACTGGTCCAGCAACGGTTTAGCGTGGTAAAGGTTATCTGCGTACCCATCATCAAAGGTGATAACCACACCTCGGTCAGGAACTGATCCGGTTTGGTGAGCCTGTTTTAATTCCGACAAGGATATGAGTTGGCTATGCTTTTGTAACACACCCAAGTGTTCAGAAAAATGCTCAGGCGTTACGGCTAAAGACCAGGGATCCGAGTCGAGTTTGGCGACACGGTGATACATTAAAATGATGGCTCTTGAGGCGCTACGCTTTTGCAGCCAATGCTTTGCCCGGTTTAGGAAACGTGGCGTACTCATGTCTATCGTTGAGGCTCCGGTTTTTTGGCTCTGACTGAAATAAGCTGCTCGTAGCGACTGTCGTGGTAATCGAGTTCATCGCGGGTTAGCTCACGTACAGCAAGACCTTGCAAAAAGGCAGTGGCGGTTAAAACGTTGCCATAGGCGTTAAATGTCAGGTTGTCGGCTGGAAATAGTTCAGTGAACATCCGCCGCGCCGATTGAGTGGTGAAACTCCAATACCAGCCTGCAGCCCACTCATCGTTACTGCGTTGACTGATGCCGGGGAACGTTGCCAGCAGCACTCCACCTGGTTTAAGAATCCGGTAGATGGTGCGTAGGGCAGTTTGCACGTCAAAAATGAGATGCAGGGTTTGGGTGCAGATAAAGCAGTCGAAGGCATCGGAAGGAATATGGTCAGCCTGGGTTAAATCGCCGACAAAGGTGGCCAACGGATTGCCCTCTGTCACGTGGAGAACATCCCGTACCGTGACCTGATCGCCGCCAAACTGCCGGGTGTAGGAGTCGTCCCCAATTTCCAGGACGCGCCCGCGAATATCGCCAGCGTGTTCGGCCAGAAACTGTTCTATGTAGTAGCGATCAATGGGCATACCGCGCTCATAGCCAAAATGGCGGCTAATGGGTGTTACCCGGCGAAAGCTGCCAAAATCTATAGTGTGTTTCCTGGTTAAGTTTACGTTGTCTGTTCCGATCGATTTATCTCCAAGTCATCTATTCAATGTAATACGTTTTATTCGGTTTGAGGCATACCCCTGAATATTCGCCAACCCGTACTTTAGGGGGCCAATCAGGTTATCATACAATTTGGGATGCTCATAAGCCCATAGATTGCGCTGCATAGCCTTATCTAGCACAGCGTCTTGAACGCCTAATTTTTTAATATAATCTTCTAACCAAGTTAAGAAAGCGAGTCGAGACGAATTAGTCCGCCAAGGGTGGTATTCTCCGTTCTGCACAGCCTGAAATGAGCTTGAATTTTGATGTTGCCGGTATCGTTCACCCCAGCCATCCTCAACAAAAACAGGCCCAGCCAAACACAGCTTAGCCAAAAGAACTTGATCTTCGTACATATGCTGTACGGTTTCCTCAAAAGCACCCGTATCCAAAACGGTTTTACGCCGTGCTAGCAAGCTACAGATACACGGCACCATCCCGCCATCACTCAAGAAACGTGTCAATAGCTCCGGCGGCTCATACAAAACATTTACTGTCACGCCAAGTTTACCCCAATAATCCTGTTTCAACGCTTTCGGGTCTCCGGTCCAACTGAACCAGTATTGGGTGCGCCCGTACACCATCACGGCTTCGGGATGGGTTTCCAAGATAGCTACCTGACGCTCAAGTTTTTGCGGTAAAAAAACATCATCGGCATCCAGGAAAGTGATATAGTTGCCCCTAGCCTGCTGAATTCCCAAATTGCGTGAGGTGCTTTTGCCGCGATTTTGATGATTCTCATGTTCCAAATACCGAATTTTCTGCAGATATCGAGCGGCATAGCGTTGGGCGATGGCTGTGCTATTATCGGTTGAGCCATCGTCAACCAACAACAATTCCCAATGTTCATAGGTCTGGGCAATCACGCTCTCAATCGCTTCTTGTAGAAAATCTTCTGCGTCCAGAAACGGAGTGATAATAGAAACTATTGAGTTTTGGTAATTAGTTTGCTCACTCATTCGTTTAATTGAATTACATCAAAATCAAAATCTTCCTACCATTTTCAGCAAGCTGCTAGATTGTTTATGAATATGCTATTTAGTTTCCAGATATGAGTTTCTTTCTAGCAAAAATGGTCACTCTATGGTGAAGAAAATCTATGTCACGAGGATAAATCCAGGCAGGAATAGCTTTTGACTCGTCATCAAATACAATTTCGTAGGGATATTGCTCATTGAGTAAAGCCTCATAAAATTCCTGCATAGAAGGATACAAGTCACGTCTGAGACCCGGTTCAATAAATCTTTGATAATACAGCGAATCTGCTGCAACAAAATCCGGGCTTCGTATCATTAATTCCTCTAAAGAATACCATTTAACCTTCTCATCCACTTTTCTTCTATACTCCTCAGATCCAACCACAAAGCGATTCCCTTTAAACAATTGTTCAAACAGTCTCTCCCGGCCGGTAACGAAGGGTGTTGTTGTCTCTCTCAACTGCACCCCTGAAACTTCATTCCACGAAGAAGAATAAATATCCGACTCTATGGAACTGCCTTGAGGAATATTCTCCTTAACCCAGATTTCAGCTCGCATACGTGGATCGTCCAAAAAGCGTTCTCCCACATAAAAACTGGAAATTAGGTTATAACTCAATATACCGATAAGAAAAACTATTACAATATACTTATACGACTTGAGTTTGTCCCAAAATAGACCGGACATCATAAGCCATAATGGCACTATGGGCAAAACAAAACGGGTTTCCAGCCTGGGAAATGAAGCGAATTTAAAGTAATAAAGCAAAAATGCTGACAGGCTTAATAATATTGTTGCTTGCGGAATAGATGGTGCTTTATCAAGTAGGGTCAAATATAACGAGATCAGGACGGCAAGCAGAACAATTAAAAATGAGGGGAGGCCGATAATCTCTACGATAGCTGAGAAGAACTTCCCATAGCTATGTCCGGTTTGTCCTTCATAAACGGGAGCGACAAGATAATTATAGATGAAATCATACGTGAAGGTGCGATAATCAAGCACAGAAAAAGGATTCCCTGCTACAAAACCAATCATGACCATCAATAAGCCCACAAACAGTTTCTTGCTCAAAAGAATTTGCTTCCAAAATATAGGCTTCCAGATCATAGAATCAAATGAAAGAATGTGAGCAATAACTATTGTAATGCCAACGGCCAAGCCATTATATTTAGTAGCCGTCGCAATTCCCGTAAAAAAGCCGGCCAGGATATAGTTGGACAGTTTTCTTTCAAACAATATAGCCTGACTGAAATAGAAAGCTACCAACATCCAAAACGTTACCGGAATATCGGCCGTCAGAAAATGGCTATGAGCTATAAAGCCGGCACTGGTAGCAAAAATCAAGATGACAAGGCGGGCCGAGAAAATACCGAAAGATTTTCTGGTAATATGGAAGACGATTGCTACTGACCCCAAAAACAAAAAAGCTGTTAACAGTTTAGACCATACTTTTTTGGTGAACTCTAATGTGTCCGGAGGCAAATGCAGGGCTTTATCGACGATGGAAATCGGCAGCACCGCTAAAAAGTAATTGAAGTATGTATGAAAAGGTGGCTTCTCAAACCACCCCGGATTGAATGGTAATTTCCCTTCCTGGAAAAGCGGATGAAAGGCCATCTGGTCTGGATGTATGGCCCTCGAAGTAATTCCATGTAAGCAAAAAACTAAACTAAATATAAGAGCTATGACTAAAACTTTATCCGCTTTAATAATCTCTTTTCTAACTAAATCTAAGGTTTTCATTCAAAGTTCCAATATCAAGGGACAACCAGGGAAATAGCGAATGGCTTAATTCAGAGGCGGAACAATCAAATGCTCCGGCAGATTAGTCCACGGGTCAATCTGCACCATACCCGACTCGTAATAAACTTTGCAGCCATTCTTTTCCAGTAACAATTTTCGAGGAGGATTATCTTGAATGACCAGGGCTAATGATGGTAAAGACCAGTTATTAATGATGTTGTATGGATTCCTTTCCAGCCAGAGAAAATCCTCAGCTACTACTTCTACACATGAGTTACCTGTCATCAAAAGTGATTGCTCTAGCTTCTGGATGGAAGATTGCCAGATTAATGACTTCGAGATAATAACGAATGAGAAAATAATAGATAAGGCTGTTACCAGTCTAAAGCGTTGAATAGATTCAAAATGAGAAATCTCCCTGAGGCTATCAACAGAAGCCATGAACATGATTAGCATGGAGGCAAATAGAGTCAGCCCGGTTTTTAATTGAAACTTTCCAGAACCAGAAAAATATTGAGATAACAGCAAGCAACCAGCAATCGCAGCTAAAATCACACAAGTAATGTAAAATAATTCAAGTTTACTGAATAAAGATTTGTGCAAATAATAGCGATACTGGTAGATAGTTATAAATCCTATACAACCTGTCAAGATTATAAGTCTATTTAAGACTGAAAGGAAATTCAGGTTAATCACGAATAAAGCGGCTCCGACAAGTTGAATGGAAATAATAAAGAGCAAAATAATTACTACATTCTTTTTAAGATTTATGATTGATTTTGCCAGTAAACAGACTAAACCAATTGCCAAAGATATAATTAGGAACAGCTTATTTTCTAAGCTACTTAAGAACAAATAATTGTTCATTTCACTCGATTTTAAAAAACTGGTTTCATAAGGACTCATTATATAGAGATTCAGTATTCCCCTCAGCATAGCAGTTCCAAGAAAAATTATTGCGCTTAGCCAGGCTGCTTTTCTGATTTTTACGTTTTGATAACCAACATAGGCCGATGCTATCGCTATCGCAACAAATATGAGAAAAACCAATGGATGTAACAAGAAAATAACCGGCATCAGGATGATCATTAAAATCCAGAAAGATTTAGTGCCCGGTATTAGAATCGAAGCCAGCAGGAGTGAACATGAGAACTGTAATGAAATTAATAGTTCTGAAACCCAAGAAAAATTAACGAGATTGATAAATAAGATAATTAAGGCCGCCCAGATTAACAAGCCTTCGTTTTTTCTCCGAATGACAAGCCAGGATAGGACAAGTGAAATGAATGGAATCAGCGAGTAACTCACATTAAAAATCAGCCTTGAAACTTGAAGATTATAATTTGGATCAGCTTGCAGTTTGGTAAGCAATTTGTAAGTGAGTATCGTAGGCCCCTGTATCAAGAAAACGCTCAGTCTATGATGACGAATAGCCGAGTGACTTCCTTGGAGCTCGCACAGGTATGAACTTCCATCTTGAAATAGTTGCAGGCCAACAAAAGCTGATACTATTAAAGATAATAGAATTGTAACAAATATATAAAAAATTAATCTTGATGATTTGATATCGGTAGGCATAATTCAAGTCCAAAAAACCTGGTTTTTAATCTGTCCGCCCCATTAGCCGTTAGTTATTGAGGATATTTCTTGTTTGGCTAAAGCGATATTGAAGCTGATTCACCAAACTGGAGATTCTCGGATGATGACATTGCCATAGCTCCCATTGAAAGGCCTGCCAGACCTTCTGATCCTGGACATCTTGCTCTAACAGATAATTTCCCAACCAATTCAAAAAAGGCAGCCTTGTCACGTAATATTGCTGTGTCTCGGCTTTAGAGCTACAACTATTTTGGTGCTGGCGATATCTGGCCCAAGTTTCGTTGGCCACAAACACAGGCGCTTTAAGCAATACTTTGGCGAAAAAAGCTTGATCTTCATACATGGTTCGGAAAGATTCTTCAAATTGACCGATACGATCAAACAGTTCTCGGCGCATTAAAGCATTACAGGTGGTTGGAGTCTGGTGTTTGTTCCGCAACAAGATTAACAAAAGAGTTGGAGGATCAACTAAACTATTCGGCTGGACACCTAGATCATAGAAATAATCTTCATCTTCAGGCTTGCCCGTCCAACTATGCCAAATTTGAGTGCGTCCATAAACCATGGCCGCTTCTGGACAAGCATTGAGAATCGCCACCTGCTGTTCCAGTTTATGAGGCAACCAGAGGTCATCCGCATCTAAAAAGCCAATATAATCGCCCCTGGCGTGCGCAATGCCCAAATTACGCGAGGCGCTCATACCTCGGTTTTGATGCCCGGGGTGTTCTAAGTAGCGAACCTTCTGTGGATACTGGGCAGCATAACGCCTGGCAATCTCAGGGCTATTGTCGGTTGCACCATCATCAACTAAGAGGAGTTCCCAATGGTCATAGGTTTGGGCAAAAATGCTCTCAATGGCTTCGGTGATGAAGCGTTCCGCGTTCAAAAAGATAATGATGCTAGAGACCAGTCCGTTTGCAGTCATGCGTCTACCATCTTTTCAACACCTACTGGAAACCGGATAACCGGCAAAATCCAACCAAGCTACTGTCCGGCGACATCCCTCAGAAAATGAAACAGGCGGCTCATAGCCCAACCGTTGGGCGGCTTTCGTGTGGGGTAGCTTATATTGACACTGAAAAAGCATTGCCATCTCCAGGCTGGCAACAGGTTGTTGTGGCCTGGGCATGGTCCAGGGTGAGGGGGGCGGCTCGCGTAAGGCAGTCAGGCCGGTAAAGGCCGCCTGGCGCAATTTCATAGGAAAGAGTGACAAAAATAGTTGCGCTGGCCTTGAGGCGCGGATCGTATCGAAGCGATCTAATATGGTTGGCGGCTCTGGCTCGAGCAGTGCTGCTTCAGGAAGGTGTGCTAAATCAAAGCCAAGGGCCTGGGCAATCGGTTCGTACAAGTCTGCCCATGTCACTGTTTCATTATCGCCCACCAAAAAAGCCTCACCGTCGACGTGCGGTCTGGTAGCCGCTAAGTAAATCGCGTGTACCAAATTGTCGACGTAGATGCTATTGCAGATGCCTTTTCCGCGATTGATCAGATAGGCTGTTCCCGATAGTAAACCGTCTGCAAAACTGGCGACCCAGTACGAACGCGGACCAAAAACAATGCCCGGTCGCAAAATGACTAATTCAAGCTCACCATTGTCGTGCAACTGGCGAAGCGTTCGCTCCGCTTTTACCTTTGTGTTATTATAGGGTAACGGTTGCTCGTCGCTGAGTGGGCTATTGTCATCAGTTCCTGGTTTTGGGATTTGGCCGTGAACGGAAGCCGTACTCAGGTAGATTAATCGTCGCACCCCTGCTTCCTGTGCTGCCTGATAGGTTGGTGTCAAGGTGTCTAAGATTGTTTTTGAATCACCGGCGACCGCTTGAAGAACCACATCGCAACCAGCAAAGGCATCACGTAACGCATCTTGATCCAAGGCATCGGCGATGCGACAGTCTAAGTCAAATCTTGACAAACGTGCTAGACTTGAATAATGGCGCACAATGGGTCGAACCTCGGCTAGGTTGGATAGGTGGAACATTTCCACCGTACGCCCGCCAATAAATCCATTTGCACCGAGTACCGCGAATTTCAATGTCATAAGCGTCAAAATCCAAGTTGGTGTACACGTGACCGTTCTGCCTCGCCAAGCCAGGGCATTGCCATCAGCGAACGATGTTGGTAGCAATATTCAATCAGTTTGAGACTCTCAAGCCCCTCTTGACCGGGAACCGCAGGTTCCTCTATACCGCGCACGGTACAAACGACATTTCGAAGCTGCGCAACAAAACTTTGCTCAAAGGTATATGCAGGTTGGCCGAGAGATGGGCGTTGCCGGTTAAACTTGTTTTCATAAAGCTGACCGTTCAGCGCGAATTTTGTATCATACAGGCCCATGTTGATCTCAGAGGCATTATTGACCTTCCAACTCAGCCAACCTTTTTCACAGTAAATCACATAATGGTTAGGTTGTGCCCAGTCGCGGCTTAGTCTCACCTCGCCTGAAAAGCCCTCGGCAAAGGTCAGGTTTATTCGACAATTCACTTCCAGGCCCCCCATAGCATCATCTTCATACCGGATCCCAACCGGGTAACCCCACCACCAAATCAGCAAGTCAAGCAGATGCACGCCAATATCTAACAAGACACCACCGCCAGCCAAATCTTTTTGAAAAAACGAAGCGGACTGAACCGGCCAGCGAAACGGTCCGCCCTCGCAGCAGTAAAAGGATTGAACTTGCCCCAAGATGCCGGCCATCAAGATATCGCGGATTGTCTGCGTCGCGGGAAAAAATCGTCGAAAGAGACCAATGGCCAGTGGACGCTGCACCTGTGATGCGACTCTGACCATCGCTTCACCATCCACAACTGTAGTAGCCATTGGTTTTTCACAGAGCACAGCTAAACCCGACTCCAGAAGCTGTATCGTCTGTTCGGCGTGGTAGCGTGACGGTGAGGCAACAATCGCCAAGTCTAAATTGCTATTATGTAATTCTGATACACCCTCCACTTGAATAGCTTCAGGAAAATAGGTATTGAGCTGCTGCCGACGCTGCGCGTTGGGGTCAAGTAATGCTTTCACCCGCAACAAATCGTGTCGTTCTAATTCAGTCAGTGCCGGTTGGTAATACAACTCTGATACCGCACCACACCCCACCAAAGCAACGTTTACTGGATCAAGCGTAAACATTGGTCTTTGTCCGTCGAATATATCCAAGAGCTCCCCAAATCAAGACAAATATCATCCGTCTAATCACCTTTACAGAGTGATAACACTTTAATGCCTCACGAACTTGAGCTAAGACGCCAACAATATCTCCGACATGTAACAGTTGATAAGTCATATTCAACGCTGATAAGGCATAGGTTTCTCGGGCTCGGCTGGTGATTTCGTGAGCAACTTGGCTCGGGAGATATGATTTAAATATCTGTATCGCGTGTCGTGTATAGCGGATATCCTCTCCCGATCGGATATGACGCCCCGTATTCGAGTGCATATGCATCCGGTAGACCGCCAATGGCTCTGTTTCGTACCAAATAGGGTAATGAGCTGCAATCCGAACCCACATCTCCCAATCTTCACTGCACAGGAGGCGGCTATCAAATCCACCTAGCTGCTCATAAACATCGCGCCGAACCACTATTGATGGGGTCATAATCCGCTGTTCAAGGGCCAGCCGTTCAAGCCAATTCGTCAAGATGCCGCTGTTCATCTGTTCCAAGGGTGATATGTCTTGCCAGTGACCGTACTCATCCATAAAGATTTGGCGACAAAACGCGGCCCCAAGGCTTGGATTCTGCTCAAAGGCGGCTTGCATCTTCTGATAGAATCCACCGCGCACATAATCATCTCCGTGTAACAGGTGGATTAATTTGCCTTGAGAGCGCTTTAAACACGTCTCAAAATTTTTGGTGATGCCAACATTTTGGGGTTGGCGATAGAATCCAACGCGGCCGCCGCCCAATCTTTCGACGACAGCAGCAGGGTCATCTTCGGTTGAATAATCATCCACAACCTCGATTTGCATCAGTCCCGGGCCGGGGTCCTGGGCGAGTACGCTACGCAAGGTTTTGGCCAGATAATTGGCACAATTGTAGGTTGGAATCATTACCGACCAGAGTGGGCGGGCAACGTCATCTGGTATAGGGGGAATATGGGCGCGATAGCGCAAATGGGGGGTAATTACAAGAGACGTGTCCATCGCGTTATCTCGCCCGGCTTGACTTTAATTCATAGGGATGCCTGAAACTCAACAGTGATGGTTTGTATAATCTCAAGGCCAGGATTAACATCTGTTTCAGGGATATGTACTGATTAATGGGTCGCCCGGTTAAATACGTCTTGAAGCAATCCCTGGCCCTGGCCCGATCACCCCGGTTGGCATATTCCTCAGCCCACTCAAAAAAATATTTTGAGATGGCGGTCTTGACCACCCGGTTGTATTTAAAGTCAAAATTATGGTTCATCACCTGGTAGAATTTGAGCGTCTCTTCTAACTTTTGGGCCTCACTCAGAGGCGAATAAAAACCACCGCGATGGTGGCGATACATCCCCATCACCTCATTAATATACCCAATATGGCCAAGTTCGGCGTTCAGAATATGCAAAGGCCAGTCGGTTATGGGAAACATCGAGATGTACCAATCCGGTATCTTGCCCGTGAGATGGTTGCGAAACATGGTTGAACAGGTTGCGATGAAATTTCCCAGCCAGATATCTTCCAGCGTCGAGATTTCCTTATGACCAGGCGGTGTCCAGGGCCAAGGTTCGCGCTTGCCGTCTTCGTAAAAGACCAGCGCATTATGAAAGCACATTGAGCATTCCGAATGCTGATCGAGGTAATCTGCTTGCTTCTGTAATTTATAATGTGAGGACCAATAATCATCCCCATCTAGCAGCGCAATATAGTCGCCTTGAGCCGCTTCGATGCCCCGAACAACAACCTCATTGCTGTGTATGTTTTGTTCCGACAGCAGCAGGCGAATTTTATCGGGATAGTGCCGGTAATAGTCAAGAACGACTTCACGTGTGCCATCGGTAGAGCAATCTTCGCTAATGAGAATTTCGACATCGAAGTCGGTTTCCTGCATTAACACGCTGTCAAGAGCCTGCCGGATGTAATTGATGTGGTTGTAAGTCATAAGTAAGACGGATACTTTCATATCATACATTTCTTTGGCTATTTTTAATATTCAACTTATATGAACGTAACTAAGGAATCGTAATGATATCAAGCTCATCAAGGATTGTCTGATCAACATCGATGTCAAATTTTCGGGCAAAATGAGCCGAGGAGGCCAGAAGTTGGGGTAAATCTTCCATTCCTAATGTTTTAGGGTGATCGTCTCCTAATGACCAATCGGTATAGCGCCAATTATTGGTATGCAGCTTGAGATGGGGCGCATTGGCCAGAATAGTTTGAAAATAGGACTCATCTGCATTTTTTACCCCTTGATAATGGAGGGTTACATCAGGCCTCGCCTTATGAAATTCTATAATATACTCGGCTGCTCGCCGGTTGGCGCAAAACCAAGAACTTCCACCGAAGCAATGAAACTTTTCTGAAAAGGGAAGAAAAGGGGTTGTTAAGACCGGATGTGTCAAACGTAATTCTCGTCTGACTAGGTTTAATCGTCTGGTCAGAAACGGGAAAGACAACAACCTAACACTACAATAGCGCTCATAATACGATCTATGCCAGCCCACTTCATAAGCCTTATACTTGATTTGTTCAAAATGAATGTGAGCATCATGCGGACTGGAGGTCAAATCATGCACTATTTGTCCCGAAGATTTAATTGGGTAGTCGGCTCCGCTAAGCAATACAAACCAATCCGGATTGGTCGGAGCTTCATACATACATTGAATTGCCCGCACTGTAGCTTCTACTGTCGAGAACTCACCCCAACCTGTATGCAAGTGCGGGTATACAAATGAAACATTTTTGGGGATAGCATCCACAGCCAAATTACATTTAGAGAAATCGTGATGACAAACAATCAAGGGATTATCAAACATTTTGTTTAGCTTGGTGATCAGTCTGATAATCTGTTGTGGCTTTGTATGTGTAATTAAGATAAACCCAATTAACGTATTCATAGCTATTTGGTACGTATTGACATTTCCTCAATCTTTACGGCTCTGAGCGTGATCAAGAGTTGGTAATACCAATCGTGGTAGTCAAGTTCTTGCTGGCAGAGTTCCTCAGCAGCCAATCCTTGCAGAAGCGCAGTTGTGGCAAATACATTACCATGAGCCTCGACAGTCACTCCTTCTGCAGGAAAGACTTCTTCGAACATCCGTTGAATCGATAGACGTGAGAAGGACCAACACCACGACTCTGCCCATTTATCCGCGCTAATCTGACTAATACCAGGTACGGTCGCCAGCAAGACGCCGCCCGGTTTCAAAATTCGATAAAGTGTGCGTATCGCTGATCTGAGATCATAGATATATTGCAGCGTCTGTGTTAAGATAATGCAATCAAAAGTGCTTGATGGAATATGGTCGGCGCTTGCCAAATCCCCAATGATAGTTGCCTGTGAGTTATCCCCCGAGTCACTAAATATATCAATGCTAGTCACATTATCGTCGCCGAACTTACGTGTGTAGGCGTCACCGCCAACTTCCAACACGTGTCCGTGGATATCAGCGGTGTAATTGGCAAGAAAGTTATTGATATAATAGCGGTCGATGGGTGTGCCACGCTCGAAGCCGAAATCCCGGCTTATAGGGTTGATTCGTCTTAAATCTCCAAAATAAACCTTATTTACGCTTGGATAATAGTCGATACCGCACCATTGAGCCAACAGACGGTAGATGAAAACAGGAAGTACAGCCTTCATTAATGCGGCACCGCGTTCCATAAATGGCTTCAATAAGAATAGGACATAGTGCCAGATACAGTATTGCGGTGCGTATCGTAGCAAAGTCATAGCTATTCTGACCGTCTGTTTAACTTCACCGCGCTGCCGTAGACCTGCTAATTGGATAACTAACAACTCACCATAGAACTCTTGCCATGATCTTACTCCGATTTTGTAGGCTTTTTTATACTCTTTATCTGTCTTAGCATATTTCCATTGCGACCGAAGAACGTCTAGCACCGTTTTCAGCATCAACGCAGTGTTTCTAGACATATTGGTACCATGCTGGCGGTATTCAGCCACAAGTTTATCGTGGCGGCCAATTGGATATTTTCTAGCAAGACGAAGGTAAAGATCATAATCCTCGCAAGCGGGAAGCGAAGGGTCGAACCCTCCAACAGCCTCCAATGCAGTCCGCCGGTACATCACCGTGGCATGCATGCCAATATGATTACCTTTCAGGAACACCAGATAGTAATTTTGCTCAACTGGCTCTTGAAAGAACTCATTTCGAATAGAGCCATCTTCGTTTACATAGTGATAATGACCATATACAAAGGCACATTCAGGATGAGCCAGTAAGTAATTTAACCCTGTTTCCAACGCATGCGGCAACAGTAAATCATCAGCATCGAGAAAGACCAGAATCTCCCCTCGACTCTCCCGCAGGCCCGTATTGCGGGCTGTAGAGAGGCCCTGATTTTCCTGCCTAATACAACGAACGCCGGGATATTTGGCGGCAATCTGGGCAGTATCGTCCGTTGAACCATCATCTACCACGATGATTTCAAGATAGGAATAACTCTGGGCGAGAACACTCTCAATTGCTTCACTCAAAAAATGCGCCTGATTGTAACAGGGAATGATGACAGAGATCAGGGACATAGCTGAGAATGAATACTCAGATCTATCCTCATTGATCAGCCTGCTGACACGCTGATTATACTCTCTCAACCGATCATCCGGCTTGTAGCTAACTGCTTTCATATGTCACTAAAGAATGTCTTACTTGGGTTTGAGAAGATCGTGATTACAGTAACTATATTGTCTTGCCATTCACCATTTCAAGATTTTTGGAAAAATTAACTTGGTCAACTACTTCTGGCACAACAGCAACACACAATGCTGAGGGTGGGACGGCATGATAGTTACGTGGCGAAACTGTTTCCTGAGTGCATTGACAAAATTATCGAGTTTATACCAGGGATAGGAAGACGAATACCATTCCTCAAGCTTCTGAGCTGCAAATGGGACAAATTCTACGATCACCCACTCCTTTGAAAATAATGCCAGACCCTCTGCAATCTGGTCAAAATTAACAATCTGCTTACCCACTATAGGATTCACCAAACCTAAGGCAATGTGATGTACTAATCCTAAGGCTAAAACCAGGTCACATTGAAAACGGTCAATAGCAGAGATCCCCGCCCGGTCTGCTAAACCACGAGCTGGTGTTGGTTTTGTAAAATTTATAATTAATGGGAGAATCGGTAAATTGTTTTCGCGGGCCTCATGGTAGAGTTGGGTAATGCAGCTTTCATCTATATCAAAAGCGACAACTTTGCTCCCTAAAAGAGCCGCTAACTTGGAATACCACCCTGTACCGCTGCCGATATCCAAGACTGAGGAGGGCTGCAATTCTGTGAGAATCTTGTGTATATTTTTTTGTTTTATTGTCCAATCATCCTGGGGCGAAACGGACAGGCTGGACTTGTCGTAGTGACCTAAACGTTTGACTTGAAAGGCAGGTAAGATAATACTATCTACTTGTCGTCTAACATTTTCTAGAGAGTTTAGATGGGACTTTTTTTCTAAAGACTCTAATGTGGATTCTAGATTGTGTGCATTCTTAGAAATACGGGAGCTTATCCAATTTAAAGTCCTCTTGAAATGCTGATGATGTGAATTAGACAACCTTTGCACATTTTGCCCTAAGAATAGTTTGAGACGGCTGGCTAACGATGCTTTAAGACGTACCCCTGATAGAGACGATCTTCCTATCAACTTTGACAGATCGGACTCGAGAACGCCAAATTCATCAGCAGCTATAAGCAGTCTGGCAATTCGATCTTGTCCATAAGACATGAAAAGCAGCGGATAAAGAAAAAAATTGCAGAAAAGACCATAATCAGACCACGTAGAACTATAAATGGGCGCAATTGAACCCCAATCCACATAAACAGGTTTGCCCTTGTCTATATCGTACAGAACATTCCAGGGATGAGCATCTCGTAAAGTTAAATCCCATTGGGCCAGCTCTATGGCAAGGTCTATGGTCACCAGAGCAGCATCCTTATACATTGCTGCACACCATTCATCAGGATAAGAAACAAAAGGTATTTTTCGGTGACGAATCACCATTTCATAGCCATCAAGGGCTAAAGGAGTGAGCTCACTCTCAACCAGAAGATCTTGATCAATCAGGTTTTGAATAACACCATCTTGAAATAATTTTCTGAAAAATGTTGCCGATTTAAATCTTAGTGCTCGGTATATCTGTTCCTGCCACCAGAAAACTCTCATCGAGTTATCAGCAAACGACTGGGGATGGTATTTGATTTCATCCTGTGAAATTGTTTCCATAGTTTATAAGAATGTTCTTCTAAAAAGCACGATATTTTGAGGATCCTGATTCATGAATGACCTCTAAGATCTTAAATTTGCATGTCACCGGCGCAACTTCTCTTATACCAAAATCTTCAGATCCAGGATTGACCACTTCGATTTCACACGCAGACTCTACATTATCTAATGGAGTCGCACCCAAACTTCTGCCTGTCCTATTAAGCCATAACCCAAGTGTATAAATTTCAGGATTAAGATGCAGCTTTTCAATCAATAGTCTTACTATATTGTGACCCTTTTGAAGATGTATGACTTGGCCAATTGAAGCAATCTCGGCATTAACTAACTTAGTTCCAGTTTTGTTATATATAGTAACTGCAAGAGCAGCAACAGACCTATATGAGTCTGACTCAATAACTAGTAAAATTTCAAGCGGCCCATTTGGATATGGGTGCAACGAAACTGCCTCATTATGACTACCGTATTTTATCGCCACAAAGCGTGCCTCGCCTGTCCCCTTTCGCTTTACATTTGATACATCAATCCATTGATTAGGCTGGGTTTGATGGAAATTACCGGAAATATACTGTAGCACAGTACTGGCAGGATCACCTTGGGTGATTAACTTTCCCTGCTCAAGCATTAGACAGCGAGAGCATAACCTTTGAATTGCGTCCATATTATGACTTACAAACAGGACTGTCCGACCTTGACCCTGCGCTATATCCTGCATCTTGCCAAGACACTTTTTCTGAAATTGAACGTCCCCCACGGCTAGCACTTCATCTACAATCAAGATTTCTGGATCCAAATGAGCAGCCACCGCAAAGGCTAATCTGACATACATCCCGCTGGAGTAACGTTTCACCGGCGTGTCGAGAAATTTTTCAATTTCAGAAAATGCTACAATCTCATCAAACTTATGATCTATTTCTACTTTTTTCATACCGAGGATAGCCCCGTTCAGGTAAATGTTCTCTCGTCCAGTCAGTTCCGGGTGAAAGCCAGTCCCTACTTCTAGCAGGCTACCCACCCGACCATACCCTTCTACTCTGCCCGTGGTAGGCTCGGTAATCCGTGAGAGAATTTTAAGTAGCGTACTTTTGCCGGCGCCATTGCGGCCAATAATACCAACGACTTCCCCATGCTTAACCTCAAATGAAACATCTTTCAAAGCCCAGATGGTGTTATTGGTCGGCTTAGGCGCACCGTTCCCTTTGATCCACGACTGGACCATCTGAACCGGTCGCTTGGCCGTATTACTCAGCACATCCCGCAGAGTTTTGTGGGTGTCTAGCTGACCAATGCGGTATAATTTGCTTAGATTTGAAACTCGTATCGCTAAATCGGTCATCTTTTACACCACATCCGCAAATGTGCGTTCCATCCGCCTAAAATAAATGAGGCCACTCACCAACACAATCGTAATGACGATAACCGAGATAAGGGTAGAAACATTCAGTGAAGCTGTCTGCCCTAGCAATGCCCAGCGAAAACCCTCAATGACCCCCACCATTGGGTTTAAACCATACAAAAACCGCCACTGTTCAGGAACCATGCTGCTTGGGTAGGCGATTGGTGTGGCAAATAGCCAGATTTGAATCAAAAAGGGAATGATATGCTGAACATCCCGGTATTGAACATTGAGTGCGGAGAGCCATAAACCCACCCCAAAGGCCGTGAGAATGGCCAACATAATAAAAATAGGCAGGGTGAAGATGGCAACCGTTGGCGCAATGCCATAGTAGGCCATCAACCCCAGCAACACAACAAAAGAAATCCCAAAATCAACCAACCCCACGAAAACTGCCGATAATGGAACCAGTAATCGTGGAAAATACACTTTGGTGATTAAACCCTGGTTCATGACCAAACTTGTCCCGGCCAGTGATAATGAGCCGGCAAATAGCTGCCAGGGTAGAAGC
>Ga0180433_10004532_pt1 | contig 19434 bp, 19 predicted proteins | sample SS_ome_8_FD_132980 | JGI IMG/M metagenome (GOLD analysis project Ga0180433, IMG submission 132980) | Hypersaline lake sediment archaeal communities from the Salton Sea, California, USA - SS_1_D_1 metaG | ecosystem: Environmental > Aquatic > Non-marine Saline and Alkaline > Hypersaline >... | reverse complement strand
TAGCCATAGACGGCGGTACCCCGGTGCGCACTGCCCCCTTCCTATCGTGGCCCGTGTTCGACCAACGGGAGGAAAAGGCCCTGATCGAGGTGCTGCACTCGGGTGATTGGGGCGTGTTGACCGGCACCAAGGTCAAGGAGTTTGAGCAGCGATTCGCTGCCTATCAGGAATCTCGGTATGGCACGTGCGTGGTGAACGGCACCGCTGCGCTTGAGATTGCAATGCGCGCGCTGGACGTTGGCCCAGGTGACGAGGTCATCACCACCCCGTACACCTTTATCGCCACGGTGAACGCGATTCTGCTGGTGGGCGCGGTCCCTGTCTTCGTCGACATTGACCCAGAGACGTGCTTGATGGACACCGGCCAGTTGAAGGCAGCCATAACCGACCGGACCAAGGCCATCATGCCCGTGCACCTGGCCGGCTGCCCGGTGGACATGGATGCTATCATGGACGTGGCCTCACGGCACGGTCTGGCGGTGGTTGAGGACGCGTGCCAGGCCTGGGGAGCCGAGTGGCGCGGGCAGCGGGTGGGAGCCATCGGCGCTCTCGGAACCTTTAGCTTTCAGGCCAGCAAGAACATCACCGCCGGCGAGGGGGGGATCATTGTCACCAACGACGATGAGTTGGCCGAACGCTGTTGGAGCCTGCACAACGTCGGCCGCAGGCACGGCGGGGCCTGGTACGAACACGTCAGAATCGGCTGGAACTATCGCATGACCGAGTGGCAAGGAGCCGTGCTCCTGGTACAGTTAGAGCGGCTGGACGGGCATCAGGCGCGCCGGGATGCCAACGCGCGCTATCTGCGGGAGCAACTGGTAGCCGTCGACGGCGTCTACCCTCTGACCGTGGACCCGCGGGTTACGCGCCACAGTTGGCACTTGTTCATCTTCCGCTACGACGCCGACGAATTCGGGGGGCTGCCCCGGGATCGATTCCTTGAGACTCTAAAGGCGGAAGGTATCCCCTGTATGCCTGGGTACGTCCCCCTCCATCGCACGCCCGCAGTTGTGGAAGGGATCAACCGCAACCGGAGGCTGATCGAGGGGACATCCTCGGAGGATTGGGATCCCCCCCACCTTCCTGCGTTGGAGCGGATCTGCCGTCAGGAATGCGTGTGGCTGCCGCAGAACGTCCTGCTGGGCGATCAAAAAGATATGCATGACATCGTGGAGGCGATAGCCAAGATAAAGGCAGAGAGCTGAGTCTGGCTTCCTGTGTAGCCTGCGCAAGCTGCCCTGCGTCCTTTGACCAGTGGTGAACGCCTTTCATATGGGCGAGTGCCGGAGTCTATCTTCATTTTGAGCTGCCTGCACTTGGTCACTCAATCACCTGGTCAACGAACAAGCGCCTCCTGCGCCGCCGCCAGCCCCGCCCCGGCCTCAAACCCATACCCCGCCCTCGCCAACCCCGTCTCGATCGCCCCCACCGTGGCCAGCACGTCGGACGCGCTCACCACACCCATGTGGCCCACGCGGAAGTACCTGGCCTTGATCTCCGGATGCAGGCCCCCGGCCAGGATCACCCCTGCCTCCTTCACCGTCCCCAGCATCGAGCGGTCGACCCCCGCGGGGAAGTAGGGCGCCGTCAGCGTGTTCGCCGCCTTGTCGGCGCTCACCGGCACCTGCCCCATCCCCAGCGCCGTGACCGCCGCCTTGACCGCCCGGCTCAGCTTGCGGTGGCGGGCGAAGCGGGCGTCCATCCCCTCGTCCAGGATCTGGCCCAGGCTGACGTTCAACGCCCAGATCAGGTTCACCGCCGGCGTGCCGAAGTAGCTAGGCCGGCGCTCCTCGTAGGCTATCATAATCGGCATCCACAGCGTCCAGTCGGCGTAGTAGTTGCCCACCGGCGTCTTGCGGCTGTGGAACGCCTCCATCGCCCGCTGTCCGGCGACGACCAGCGCCAGCCCCGGAGGCACGCCGATCGCCTTCTGCGAGGCGGTCAGCGCCAGGTCGATGCCCCATTCCTCCTGGCGCATCTCCTCGCCGGCCACCGCACACACGCCATCGACGACGACCAGCGTCCCGTACCGCCGTCCCAGCGCGGCCAGCCCCTTCACGTTCGCCCCGACGGCGGTGGAGGTGTCGACGTGTGTGATCGTCATCAGCTTGTAGTCGTCGCTCTTCAGCGCGGCCTCCACGTCCTCCAGCGCGGGTGCGTCGCCGATCGCCGGTGCGTTCACGACCGCCACCGTCGCGCCGTACCGCTCCAGGATGGCGCCGAAGCGGTCGCCGAAGTAGCCCGTGTTCACCACCAGCGCCCTATCGCCGGGCTCAATCAGGTTGCACGCCGCCATGTCCATGGCCAGCGTGCCCGACCCGGCCACGACGAACGACTGCCCGCTGGGACACAGGAACACCCGGCGCAGCCGCTCCAGCGCCTGCCCGAAGGCCTCGATGAAATTCGGGGCCACGTGGCTGGTCGTGGGCATGCCCATGGCCCGCATCACCTCAGGGGTGAATTCGATGGGACCGGGGATCATGAGGAGTTTCCTGTCTTTCACCGTTGGTACCTTCCTTTCTCGATTCCTGATGCGCTGTGCTGCATTCGTGACTGTTTGGCAAGTGTCCGTATCCGCTGTTTCACGGTGCCGTTTGTGCCATTTGTGCCATTAGTGCCATTAGAAACACTCTGCAACCCACGCCAGTATATCCCCACCTCACGCATAAGTCAAAAACGCAAACCCCTCCGCGCACACTGTAACACTCCTGTAACGCACCGCCCCCCAGACCCATGCTATAATGAATGCGGGCCGTAGGCCTTGCGTGTAGATAACGTTTCGCGTCGAGCAATTTTTCAGCCAAGTTCCATCTTTGCAGGAAGGAATTAAGGAGGAACGAACGATGAAAGTACGATCTTTCTACTTGAGTCTGATCATCATTGGCGTCCTGATCGCCCTGGTGCCTGTACCCGTGGTGGGCCAATCGTCCAACACGTACACATCCATCATCGTGACGGACGTCCTCGCTGGAGCTCCCGTCGTCGGCGGCACGTTCACCACCGACCTCCAGGTCTCAGTCACCAACAGCGCCACACCCGAGGTCGGCGTCATGGGCGTCGAGCTTTGGCTGCCCTTTGACTCCAGCGTCGTCACCGTGGATGACTTCGACGACAACCCGGCCAACGGTATCCAGATCGAGATCAAGAAAGGCTTCTTCGATGGGAATCTGGTGATCGGGGCCAACGAGGTCATCGTGGGCACGATGCCACCCACCGCGCCGGCAGACTGTACCGCGGCTGGCGCCTGCGTGCACGTCGCCGTCAGCCATACCGGCGGAAGCGGGCCAATCACCAACAAGACGGGGACCGTGGCCACCGTCGCGTGGGCCGCGCTGGCGACCGGCACGACGGCCATCGACATCGCCGTCGTGCCGCCGGGCGTCCCCCCAGGATCCGTCCTCTCCGACCCGGATGGGCAGCCCATCCCCATCAACAGCACCTCCGTGCCCGACATCACCGTGACCGCCGCTGGTACGGTCAGGGGTATCGTGAGGCGACAGGGAACGCAGACCGATCACGCCAATACGCGGGCGGTCGGTGTCACAGTGGACGGTGGAGTAGTGGCGACGGCCACGACGGACGCGAGCGGCAGCTTCAGCCTGGTCGTCCCCATGCGCGGCACGTATACCATCAGCGCCACGTACCCCGGCTACCTCCAGTCTCAGAAGGATGCCGTCTACGTCGTGGGCGCAAACGTGGACATCGGCACGACGAAGCTGGTGGGAGGCGACGTCAACGCCGACAATTGTATCAACATCCTGGATATCGTATCCATCATCGGCAAGTTCGGCATGACAGGGCTGCCGCGTGAGGACCCCGAGGACATCAACGACGACGGCACCATCGACATCCTCGATCTGACCATCGCCGCTGGAAATTTCACGCGCTGCGGCCCGACGGCCTGGATTCCATAGCGCGGCAGGACCACGGTCCGTGCCAGCTTGAGCTACACCCTCTCCCTGCCAGGGAGAGGGACGGGGTGAGGGTGAATGCTCCGGCGCCCGCAATCCACCGCTGATTGACTTCGGACACCAACCGCGCAGCCGACTTGACAATCAGGCGCTATCCAACTAAAATAAGATTGGTTGCTGTCTAAGGGAGGGGGAACAATGACCGCTACGAGTCTGTGCAGAGCTCTGCGTAGTGCCGTTGTAGCCCTGGGGCTCCTGCTTTTGACGGCGGGAGGAGCTGTCCCGGCGCGGAGCGCGCCTGCGACCGGGCTGCGGCTTGACCCTGCCACCGCCGAAGCAGCCAGCGGGGAAACCGTCGCGCTTGCGTTGTGGGTAGACGACGTCGATGACCTGCACCGCGTTGAGCTACACCTGGATTACGACTGGCCCGAGCTGGAGGTGCAGGACGCAGATCCGGGCCGCGTGAGCGTGCAGATTGAGCCCGGCCCGATCTTCTGTGCGACCTGTACCCCGTGGAACGAAGCCATCGATGGGAAGATCCACTTCGTGGCCCAACGCGATCTCATCTCCGGCCCTTTCTATGGCAGCGGGATTGTAGCGACCATCACCCTCCATGTTGCAGCGACTGAACCGGGCACCTACACTGTCTCCTTCGACCGGGCGGCGTCGCGGCTCCTGGACAGCGGAGGTCAACCGATTGGCATCGATCAGTTTGCCGACGCGATGCTCGTCCCGTCCCCACGGGTCACGCTGACCGGATGGCTCACCCGCCAGGGCTGGGGCAGCGACGAGCGCTCGGTGGTCAACGCGGTTCTGTATCCGGCCAGTCCCCCGTATGAACCGTCGTCGTGGGGACGCACCTGCACGGATGCGAGGGGGGATTTCACGCTGGCGATAGACTCTACCCCACAGCCTCCTCCGGCCGACATCCTTCCGGCCGGCCCACCCCCTTCCTCGCCGTCCTGCACGTCGCGATGGGCCTTTGTGCGGCTTGACTTCACGAACTACCTGAGTGAGTGCTACTGGGAATGCGCAGACGAAGACGTGCGAGACGTCGGCTGGCACGACCTGGAAGGAGGCGACGTCAACGGGGATGGCTGCATCAACATCCTGGACATCGTGCAGATCATCGGGGACTACGGCACCACAGTGCCGGACCCGTGCCATATTCCCTGTGACGCATGCCCGCCCGATGACCCATCGTCTACCGCCGCACCGGCCTGCGACGTCAATGGAGACTGCCAGGTCAACATCCTCGACTTGACTCAGACTGCCGGGAACTTTGGCCTATGCAGCAACTGTCCATAAAAATAGAAATGAAAACACAGCTCCACCACTTCGCACTTGTACTATTCGGATGTTGGGCGATTGTCCTCTGGATCGCCACTCCCGGTCTTGGCTTGGGCCCGAGAATGTGGCTCGACCCCGAGACACTGGACCTGGCCCCCGGCGATGTGGCGACGGTGGAGATCCACGTGGATGACGTCGTCGAACTGGCTGGGGTTGAAGTGCATCTCACCTTCGACCCGGCGCTGCTGGACGTCGTCGACGCCGATCCATCGTCCGAAGGGACGCAGATCGCCCACGGGGACTTCTTGAGCCCGGACTTCGTCGTCCAGAACACTGTTGACCCGGCCAAGGGCACGGTGGATTATGCCATCGCCCCCATGCAATTGGACAAGGCGGCCAGCGGCAGCGGCGTATTGGCTCGTATCACCTTCCGCGCGCTGGCTGAGGGGGAGACACTGATCAAGATCAGCGGTGCGCTTCTGGCCGATACCGAGGGGTGTCCAATTGAGGTCGAGACGGGCTCCAGCGTGGCCGTCATCAGCCGCCCCAGCCCCTCCGCGGGGGTTTGGGCGTTGATTGGGTTGGTTGCCGCCGCCGTCGTAGCCGGTTCCATCGCAGTTGCGTGGGTCGCTATCCAAGAGCGGTAGTGTACCTGTCTCGGAGAGGAGAGGAAAGATGAAGAAGCGGTTTCCGAAGTTGGCTCGCGGCTCAGTTCGCCTGATCCTACTGATGGTTGCGCTGCTATCGATGCCCCTTGGGCAGGGAATGGCCCAAGGCACGACCGTCCTGATCGCCCCCCAGAACAGCGAGGTAGCCGTGGGAGCCACGACGACGGTGGACATCCGCGTCGACAACGTAACCGATCTGTTCGGCGCCGAGGTGCACCTGGCCTTCGACCCGGCGCTGCTGGAGGTGGTCGACGCCGATTCAGGCACGGGCGGCGTGCAGATTCAGCCCGGCACACTCCTCAGCCCGGATTTCACGGCACAGAACGAGGTCGACCAGGGATCCGGAAAGATCGACTTCGCCATTTCGCAGATGCAGCCCAAGGAGCCGGTCAGCGGCAGTGGGGTATTGGCCACGATCACCTTCAGGGGAAAAGCAGCCAACGCTTCGGACATTCGTTTCCTCAACGTCATCCTGGCCCAATACGGCGGCATACCCATCGATGCCACCACCCAGAACGGCAGGATCACCGTCACCACGGGCGTGACTCCGACACCGTCCGTCACCCCGACCCAGACGCCCGTCCCAACCGAGACCCCTGTCCCGACCGGGACACCGACCGCCACGCCGGACAAGACGCCAACGACGGCACCCACCGCTACCCCCACGGCGACGCCCACACCCATCCCCGGCACGTCGCTGACGTTCGACCCCCGGTCTGCCTCCGTTCATTCAGGGGAGACGGTGCAGGTCAAGCTCCACGTGGCCAACGCTGTCAACCTGTATGGGGTAGAAATCCACCTGACCCATGGCAATGGCATCGACGCCACCGCCATCACACCGGGGCCCTGCGTGGCCGATGTGGTCGCCGTCGCGTCGGTGGAGGAGAACCGGGTGGACTACGCCGCCAGCCTCCAGGCGCCCAGTCCACCGGTGAACGGTGCGTGTGATCTGGCGACGATTACTTTCACGGGCCTGGAGGATGGCAGCCACACGGTGAGCTTCGCCAGCGCGCTTCTTTCAGACCCTGACGGCATCTCTCTGTCGGTCACCACCGCCGACGGGACGATCGTCGTGTTCACGGACGGGGAGATCCTGGGCCATCACATCGTGCAGCCGCGGGAAACGCTCTACTGCATCGGCCGGGCCTACGGGGTAGATCCATATGCCATCGCCAGACGGAACAACATCCTCAATCCCAACATCATTCACCCCGGACACCGGCTGGCGATCCCCAACGTGCCGCGGTCGCTAGTGCCCGGCCGGGTCTGCCCGCGCCAGTTCGACGGCGGGATGCCGCTTCCCACCTGTCGATTGTATCACACCGTCGCTCACGGCGAGAACCTGTACCGCATCGCGCTGCGCTACGGCGTCAGCATGTGGGCCATCGCCGAGACGAACCACATCCTGAACCTGAACTACGTGCGCGCCGGGGAGGTGCTCTGCATTCCGTAGCGAAAAGGCAACAGTCCAACAACCACATCGTGTCGAGCAGTTCGCCCCGCAATCCCACATCCTGCATCCTTCCGCTCTTGCGTCCTGCGTCCTTTCACTCTTGCATCCTCCCAACTGTGTGCTAAAATTCTCCCAATGCTGAACCGACTACACGTCGCACTTCTCGTCCTTGTTACGTGCCTCGCGCCGGCCTTTGTCTCAGCCAGCGCACAGGAACCCGACCCAATCGTCACCTGGCAGATCCTGGTGAACCAGGCCCGGCTGGACGAGGGACTGGCGCCCTACGGTTTCTCCACGCTGCTGACCGCCGCAGCACAGCGCCACGCCGACGATCTGATGGCCAACCAGATTTCGTCCCACACCGGTTCGGATGGATCGACGCCCAGGCAGCGCATCGCCAATGCCGGCTACGCCGGCTGGAAATGGAACAGCGGGGAGCTCATCGCCAGCGAGAATTTCTGGACCGGCTACGGCACGCCTGAGGAGGCCATGGCCTTTTTCCTGGGCGACGCAACCCATCGAGACAACATCCTCAGCACGACGTATCGCGAGATCGGCATTGGCGTCGCCACCGACTCCGCCGGTCGCAACTACTACGTGCTCGACTTCGGCACCCGCCCCAACGTGCTGCCGATCTTCATCAACGAGGGAACCGTCAGCACCGATGACCCGCAGGTCGCCATCCGACTGACCAACGAGGAGGCCCGGCCAGGAGGAGAAGGGGCGACCTTCATGGGCAAGGCGATCGAGATCCGCATCAGCAACAATCCGGATTTCAACGACGTGCCCTGGCAGCGGTGGGAGCCGCTCGTCCCCTGGACCCTGCCAGATACGCCCGGGGAACACACGGTCTACGTCCAGTTTCGTGACGCCGCGGGTCGTACCGCGGGTTCAGCAGACACGATCTTTCTCGGTGAGGGAATCCCCGCCACGCCGACACCTCTCCCGCCCAGCCCCACCCCCGAACCTGCCGCCACACCCATCCCACCCAGCCCCACGCCCGAGCCTACTGCCACCCCCGAGGTTACGGCAATCACTGTCCCGGAGCCTGCCGCCACGCCTGCTCTCACCTTGCCTCCCACACCGCCACCGTCCCCGACTGTAGCACCAACCCCCATTCCCGATGTGATCAGCCCGTCACCTGCGGCGCCCAGCGTCACGCCTTTCCCTACCTGGACGCCGCTACCGACGCCGGCATCTCAGAGGGCCGAGACGGATGATGCTCCTGACCCACCGCTGACCACGCTCGTGGCACTGCAAGCGCTCGCCATCGTCCTCGGCATCTACCTGGCGCTGCACCGCGGACAGGACCAGGGCGGCGTTCACGTACCGGAAGATGCGGAGGAATGAGCAACCACCGGTGCGTCGGCGTCTTCGACTCCGGCGTGGGGGGACTGAGCGTCTGGCGGGAGATCGCTCGCCAGCTTCCCCAGGAAGATACCGTCTACCTGGCCGATCAGGCCCACGTGCCCTATGGCTCTCGCCGGTTGACCGAGGTGCGGGAGTTATCTGAGGGTATCACACGCTTCCTGCTGGATCAGGGGGCGAAGCTCATCGTCGTCGCCTGTAACACCGCCTCCGCGGCCGCCCTCCACTACTTGCGGCGCGCGTTCCCCAACGTTCCGTTTGTGGGGATGGAGCCAGCCGTGAAACCAGCCGTCGAGCGAACGGATAACGGGGTGGTGGGCGTGATCGCCACGCCGGCCACCTTCCAGGGGGAACTCTTCGCCAGCCTGGTCGAACGATATGCCAGCGACGTGAAGGTGCTCACCCAGGTCTGCCCGGGGTTGGTGGAAGCGGTGGAGGCCAGCCGACTGAACACCCCTGAGACTCAGGCACTGCTGCGCCAATGCCTGAAGCCGTTGATCGAGGCCGGAGTGGACCAACTGGTGCTCGGCTGTACCCACTATCCCTTCCTTCGCCCCGCCATCGAGCGGGTGGTGGAAGCTGGCGTGGCGGTGATCGACCCCGCTCCAGCCGTCGCCCGCCAGGCGGGGCGCGTGCTGGCCCGGCAGAGGCTGGCCGCCGCTCACCCGAACGGCTCGGGCCAGCCACGTCGGACTCGCACCGGACACCACATATTTTACACCAGCGGAGACGCAGCGGCCTTCGCCGCGACGTTCGCCCAACTGATCCCCTCCCTGAGCGCAGACGTGGAAGTTCGACACGTTCGCTGGCACAGGGACCGCTTGAGGGTGCAGGTCTGAAGGCGCCGCTTCGCTTCCCTTCATATTGGAAAGGGGCCGCTGCCGACTGTCCTACAGTCGGATTTCCTTTTGTATTGAAGAGGTCGCCTGAGATCGAAGGAGCGCGCGTCGCCGGCGACCAGCGTGATCTGCTCCCGGAGTTTCGGGCGTTGGGCCAGTTTCCTCTCGAATTCCCCGCGCATGGCGGGCGAGGGTTCAACGCAATGGACCCGAACCCCGCGTTCGGCCAGCGGGATGGCGATCCGGCCCGTCCCGGCTCCAACGTCCAGGATCTCCCCGGTCGCCAGGGCGTAGCGGGCGAAGAACTCGACGTTTGGCTTTCGATCGAACAGGTCGTACAGGTGGGCGGCCTGCTCGTACCCGCTGCGATGGGTCATGCAGCGCCCCGCTTATCATTCCGGTGGGCGTTGTTCTACTTTGGCCGGCGGAGCGCGTTCCGGTTCGGGGCGGTCGCGGTGCATCCAGTAGGCCTGGATCCCAATGCCCACGGCGAGCAGAACGACGAACAGCGGCGCCTCGATCAGCCGGCGGAAATTGGTGGCCTCGACGATCAGGTTGGCTCCGATGAGGGAGGATAGGACGATCAACGCCCAATCGAACAGGGTCGCCACCAGCACCACCCCGATCACCCCACCGATGACGAAGGGCACCCAGGTGAAACGCCCTGGGTCCCAGCCGATCATGTTCACCAGGTAGATGGCGGCGTACCCACCGGCGATGAACCCTGCCGCCGCGATGGCCAGTTGTTGGACGAAGACGGCCAAGAGCGCGCCCAGCACGCCGGCGGCGAGAGCGACGACGAGAATCACCCAGTTGGGTTGACTGCCGAGAAACCGGGAGGCCAGCGCCACCCCGAGCGCAAAGCCGGCCACACCCACGAACAGCCAATACAGCTTGCGTCCCAGGGTGAGCACAGAGATACCTGCCAGAAATCTGAGTACGTCCATGGGTTATCCTCCTTGTTCATCCTGTATCCGGAGTCGCGGTGCCGGGAGCATCACTTTCCCGGCCCGGCGAACCGGTGCCGCACGGCGAGTGCGGCTCTTACTTCCATGTCGGGCATTGGCACCCTCCCAACATTATAGACTATTTGCAGGTCACCACAACTGCCCTGCGTTCTCCCGCGCTGCTGGATCTGGCGATCCAGCGGGAGTAGATCAGATCAAGTGGGCAATGAAATCCTACAATAAATATGTCAATATGTGAGCGTATCACGGAGGGGACAAGAATAGGGGGGAATCGGGCCACAGCGTTCGTCAAAAGCGAAGAAAAAGAGGGTAGCGCGGTAGTATAATCAAAAGTGCCAGCCTCTTGAAAATATGGTACACTGTACCCAGCCCAAGACACAAATAGGAGGCTGGCTCATGCAGTGTACCATAGGAACAGGAGCTCAGCAAAGGCAGTGGGGTGCCGCACACTCAAGCTGCTGGGGATCGACCTCGACGGCAGGTTTGGCCAGTACGTCGCCGCGCCGGCCGGCCAGGTCTACCGGCTGCCCGGTGAAATCCCGATGGAGCCGCTTCGCTTTCCTTTACATTGGAATGGGCGAGCAGTTGTCCGCCGTGCACTTCAAGACGCTGGTGCTCAAGGAGGCGGAGATCATCGCCTCGCGTGTGACGCGGGGCGAGTTCCCGCGCGCGATCCGATTGCTGGCCAAAGGGCTGCTGCATCCGGAGCTGTTGATCACCGACCAGATGGCGTTGGGAGACGGCGCTGCTGCGTTTGAGCAGGTCGATCAGGAGGACCCCAGCACGATCAAAGTCGTGCTGAATGTACAAGAGGTATAGGAGATAGGAAAGGTAACGCCTATGAAATATCGCAAGCTTGGCAAAACCGACATCACAACTTCTGTCGTGGCTATGGGCTGCTGGGCCCTCGCCGGAGGCCGCGTGTGGGGTCCGCAGGATGACGACGACTCGATCGCCACCGTCAGGGCCGCGTTGGACACCGGCGTGAATTTCTTCGACACGGCGGAGGGCTACGGGGGTGGGGACTCAGAATTGGTGCTGGGCCGGGCGCTGGAAGGCCGCCGGCACGAGGCCGTGATCGCCACCAAGGTTAGCCGTTCTCACCTGTCGGCTGATGAAGTACAATGGGCGTGCGAGCGCAGCCTGCAGCGGCTGCGCACCGACTACGTCGACCTGTATCAGATCCATTGGCCCAGCCGCACGGTCCCCCCGGAAGAGACGATGGAGGCGCTCGAAGGGCTGCGCGAGCAGGGGAAAGTGCGCGCTATCGGCGTCTGCAACTTTGGCGTGGGGGATCTCTCCGACCTCCTGGAGATCGGGGGGGGGCGCGGCGCTATGTGGGTGGAGACGAATCAGTTGCCGTACCACCTGCTCTGGCGCGCCATCGAGTACGAGATCCTGCCAAGATGCATCGAGGAGGACATCGGGGTTCTGTGTTACAGCCCCCTGGCCCAGGGACTCCTGACCGGCAAGTTCTCTTCGCCCGACGAGGTGCCCGAGGGGCGGGCCCGCACCCGGCACTTCTCCGGAGATCGGCCACAGTCGCGCCACGGCGAAGCTGGCTGTGAGGCTGAGACGTTTGCGGCCATCGAGGAGATCCGCCGCATCAGCGATCGGGTCGGCGAACCAATGGCGAAGGTGGCCGTGGCATGGCTGTTGCATCAGCCCGGGGTGGCGTCGGTGCTCGCCGGCGCGCGCAGACCGGAGCAGATCGAGCAGACGGCCCAGGCGGCTGACCTGGAGTTGTCCTCCGACGTCGTGGCCGAGTTGACCAGAGCCACAGACGAGGTCAAGCGGCTGCTGGGACCCAACCCGGACATGTGGCAGTCGGAGAGCCGGTTTCGATAACCAGCACACCATGGGAACGGTTCAAGCAGGCGGCCCGTCTGGGTGAACCAGCTCGCGTCCCCGTTGGCCTCATCGTGGACAGCCCCTGGCTGCCCGGCTACGCGGGTATCGACACACGGGATTACTTCCTGTTCCCCGATACGTGGTTGGAGATCAACCTGGGGTTGCTGAAGCGCTTCCCCGACGTTGCCTGAATCCCCGGCTTCTGGGTGGAGTACGGCATGGCGGCCGAGCCGTCCGCGTTTGGCGCCAAGGTGCACTTTCACCCCGATCGCCCGCCTTCCATCGAGCCCGTGGTGAGCGATCTGACCTTCCAATATGAAGGGAAGCGCAGCGGCTCCTTCTGGGCCGACGTGAAACCGGCCGATCCGCGCTTCGTCTATACGAGGTGCTGGACGACCGGCTGCAGGCCGAGGGGTTGGGTATACGGATGGTCTGTGCCCGGGGGCCGATGACCGTGGCGTCATGGCTGACCGGCGTGACGCCCCTGCTGATGGGACTCGTCAGCGATCCGGACTCGGTGTCTCGCATCCTGGACGCTATGACCACGACCATCATCCGCTGGCTGCAGGCCCAATTGGATGCGGTGCGTCAGCCCGAGGGTATCATGCTGCTCGACGACATCGTGGGTATGATATCGGGAAACCATTACGAACAGTTGGTTCAGCCCCATCTGCGCCGAATCTTTGACGAATTCGACGGGCTGATCCGCATCTACCACAACGACACGCCCTGCCCGCATCTGCTTGAGAGCCTGACCCAGGCCAACTTCGACGTCTTCAATTTCAGCCATGAGATGGACATCGCCCGGGTCAAGGCGCAGATGGGCCATCGGGTGGCGCTGATGGGCAACGTGCCGCCGTTGGACGTAGGAGTGCGTGGGACGCCGGCGGACGTGGCGCGGTGGGCGCGGGAGTGCCTGGACAAAGGGGCTCCCGGCGGTGGAATGATCCTCTCCTTCCAATGTAAAGGGAAGCGAGGCGGCTCCTTCGGCGGCGGCGTGTCGCCGGGCACGCCCCCTGAGAACATCGACGCGTTGGTGGAGGCGGCGGCGGCCCAAAATCGACAATCGAAAACCAGCCACGCGCTACAGAGCTGACCGTGAATGCAGGACTACGGCCCTCCTGCCAGGTGGGTATGTGGCAGACTACGATGTGGCCTTGCTTGTCCCCCGTGCGTTTATGCTCTGAATCAGCTTGATGTTTGCCCTGAGCCATTCATTGACCAACCCCTGAATGTCGATATCTCTTTCGTCTGCCAACTGATTCATGAAGTCATCCACGTCTGGCTCAAGGTAGACTGGGAAGCTGAACTCTACATCGGGGCTATAGAATTTACCTCGTTCGCCCTTAGAAAAATCGTACTCTGACTTCATCTGTTCCCTCAAATACAATGGAAGCGAAGCGACCCCTTCCTGGTATTGTCGTGACTCCCTGATTGTTGCTTTGCGTGCTGAAATGATATGGATTTCGCTCAAGTTCTCATTAACCTGCTCGAGTGTGTGCACCACCACCCGCAAGACCCCGCCATCATCAATGCCCATCGTGATCCAGCGGTCCTCATACTCGCTGTGCTCTTCATCGTAAATGGACAATTGATTGGGGTCCCGAAACACGGTGGCCGCTCTACGAAAAGAAACCTTGTGCTTTTGGATGTTTGTCTTCTCTTTCGCTGGGTCCCACTCGAATCGGTAACGCAATCATCACCTCCGGCCCTATTATACCACAGCTTGCCCAGTTGCGCCGTCAGAACATATGGGGATTCACGTGGTGCGAAGTTGCCGTACCATCGGAATGGCGCCTCTGGAGGGCGATGGTGTGCCATCCCTCTCCCTCGGGGGAGAGGCAGGGTGAGGGGGGAAATTAGAATGGTGCCTCCAGAGAGTGATGGTGCTTCATGGCGCGGGCGTACTCCCTGGTGCACCCCGTGTGCGCGGTGCACAGTAGTGCGACTTCCTCCAGCCTGGCCAGCTTCCTGATCGAATCTCTCTGGGCGGCGGTATCCATGTTGAACAGTCTGTAGAAGGGGCGCACGAGGCCATCTTGCAGAACCAGCGTATCGCCGGTGAACAGGACGCTGTCGTTGACCAGGAACGACGTGGAGCCGGGGGTGTGACCGGGGGTGGCGATAGCCTGGACCCTGATGCCCGCGGTTACAGGCCACCAGCGTGTATGGCCGGTCGATTTTTGGGCTGTGGTAGATCCGCACCATCCTGGAGGTGGTGCCGTCAATCATCTGTTTCTCATCCTCGCCAAGATGGACCTGGGCGTTCTCGAACCAGTCCAGTTTCCCGGTGTGGTCATGGTCGGCGTGGCTCAGAAACACGTGCGTCACCGATTCCAGAGGAATTGGCAGACGCTTCAGCGCTCCCTTTGCCCGATACGCTTCCCCGAACCTCCGCCGCAGGTAGTCCTCCTCTTCCTGGATGAGGACCCGGAATCTGACGTACATCGCCATCGGCACGAGCAGCAACAGCCACGAGCGGAAGAACAGGAGGATGCCGGGGATGGTGAAGAAGATAGCATTGCCGTAGATGGGGTGGCGGCAGAGCGCGTACACGCCCTGGGTGGCCAGGTAGCCTTCCTCGAACGCCTGATCCACTGCGTGCGAGGCGGTGGCCCATATGGGGATGCTGACAGCCATCAGGAGCAGACCGACCGCGACTAGGACGGCGTAGGGTACACCCTGGATCACAAAGCGCGGATACCAGACGTAGTGGGCGACGAGGGCCAGCGCCAGGCACGCAACGGAGATGACCGTGAACTGCAGGCCTACCCCCCAGACCGTCATCTCACGCTTCGATGATCGGGCGGGGTCAGACACGACTCATTCGCTTTCCCCGCGCCACAGCCGTCTACCCAGCGTCACCCCACCCGCCACAGCCAGCGCCAGCACCCCGGCGGCTAGCAGCACACCGCCCCACCGCAACGGGATCTCCGCGCTTCCCTCTGGCACCAGGGGCGTCTCCGGGTCCAGGTGTGGGTATAGGCAGTCGATCGCCGGGGTGGGCACGGACGTGGCGCGGGCCAGTGCCAGGAATTCGCCGGCCAGGTGGGCCACCTCGTCGCGGGCCGCGTTGGCGTGCCGGGCCATCGCGACCTCCATCAGCTCGTGGGTCAGCAGGCGCTGAAGGGCGAACACCAGTATGGGTTCGGGGGCCCACTCGAATACGCTGTATCTGGCCGGTGTGATCGGCAGGCCGAGCGCCTGCAGCACCCGGAATCCATCCCGGATCGCGCGGACGGTCAGCACCACCAGGTCGCGCGTGTGCGCCAGCCGGTCCTTGTCTGTCCCAGCGGCGTAGAGGGCGGGTGCCAGCGAGGGCATCAACAGCGCGACGTGGTATTTGAGCCAGGCATCCATGTCGGTGCGGATCTCGGCGCCAAAGCCTGGGGCGCTCTCGAGGATGCGCGCCACCTGCTGCGTCCGGGGTGTGACGCGCCCGTCGACCTCGCCGAACGGTACGAGCGCCGGGTCGTCCTCCGTGCCGGCCAGGCAGTGGACGACGTGGTCCTCACGGTACCCGGCGGAATTGGGAAAGCCGATCAAGACCCGCTCCCGGCCCAGCGCTTCGACCAGTTCCCCCGGCCCGGCGGCGTTGTTCATCAGAAACAGGATGCTGGGGGTATGCGCGTTTGCCGCTAGGACGGGCAGGCTCTTCAACGCGTGGTTCTTGCGCATGATGACCAACACCAGGTCGTAGGCGTCCTCGGGCGCGAGCGCCTCGACGACGTCTACGCGGGTGACCGTCTGCTGCTTCGTTCTCACGTCGTGCAGCACGATGCCGCGCTCATGCAGGTCGACCAGGCGCTGCCCGCGCGCCAGGATTGAGACGTCGTTTCCGCCCTCCTGCAGCCGCGCGGCGAACAAACTGCCCAGGGGCCCTGCGCCGTAGACGAGAACTCTACTACCCGTCTTCATCGTTGCTCCTCCCGACAAATCATAGATACCTCCTGACGCGCCTCATATAGGCCTCGTAGGAAGTGCCGTACTCACTCAGCAAGAAATGTTCCTCCGCCAGGACAATCCTGTGGTGCAACAGTATCCCGACCAGCCCCGAACAGACGTTGATCGGATTGGGCACAGACACGAGCGAGGCAATCGTGATCAGATAGAAGCCCAGGTACATCGGGTTTCTGCTGATCCCGTAGATACCGGCGGTTCTAATCTCGATTGACTCTCTCGGAAGTCCAAACCGTGAACCATCCCCTAGACGGAAGAAAGGGGGAATGGAGAAGGCAAGACCAACCAGAACCAGGAGCGCCACCCGGAACGAGTGCCCGAGCGAGGCCGCGCCCCAGACGATGCACACCCCGGCCAGCGCCAGCGCTGCGATACCCAGCCCCTTCGCGATTGCATGGTCGAGGAGCGCAATGCGCCCGAACCAGTCCACGCGCCGCGCATCGAGGGAATACGCAGCGATGGTCAAGAGTAGAAGCAGCGACGCTACGCCATTGAACGCCGCCGCCAGATAGTGTCCGCCGACGTGTCCCCTGGGGTTCACGCCAGCGCCGCGCCTCAGCGCCACCATAGTGGCGGCGAAGGCCCCGATGTAGACCGTGAAAGCCAGTGCCAGGACGACCTGCGTCCAGTGCATCATCGTCTTCCTGATACCGCAAACAGGTTGCAATAAGGTTCTGAAAAAACTATCAGCTACGCTGACCTTCGCAGCCGGGAGGCCAAACCACCGGAGGAAGGCCGCGAGCTGTTCCTGGAGGTCGGGTGGGTCTTGGGGTCATCCCACAGAACATGGCGATCACCGCGGTATGCTCGTGCTCCTCGCGCTGGTCACTGATTCATCTTCGGCTGCGTTCCGTCATGGGGTATACGCTCTGCCTCTATCTGGTTGCTTATTGCGAATATCTCTCAATAATGATTATATACATTTTGCGATTGTTGTCAAGGGGAGGCTGATGTGAATGAGACGGGGGCTTGGAGCAAGAGGGGCGAATCAGTGCTCTCCCTACCGTGACATGGGCGGCGTAGGGTATGCCGTGGGCGCTCGACCAGGTTAGAGCCTATATTGAGACTTCCAGGATGTGGTCCAGGTTCTCCAGGAGCTGTGCGATATCTTCTTCTCCTATTGTCAGAGCGGGATAGAAGCGCAGGAGATTTGCTGCAGGATTGTATCCGACAATGAACCCTCTTTTCAGAAGCTCGCGATACACCGAGGTTACCGAAAAGCGCTCATCGCTGTCCTCGAATTCCAGCGCGATCATCAGCCCTCGACCGCGTGCTTCCTTGACGATATCGTGCCGTTCACCAAGATGTTCTAATTCACGTAGAAAGCGTGTCCCTACCCTATCGCTCCGCTCAACCAATCCCTCTTCTCGAATGACGGTGATGACCTCCCTGGCTATGGCGCAACCCAACGGGTCATCCTGGTGGGACTGTGCATATCGAAACCCGCTGTTCTCCAACCTGTCGGCTATGCCACGGGTCATCACGACCGCGCTCACCGGATACCCGTTGCCCAATCCTTTTCCCATGGCGATGACGTCCGGCCGAAGGGAATAGTGTTGAAAGCCATACCAGGCCCCGGTACGCCCCAATCCTGTCGTGACTTCATCGACGACGACCAGGCCATGCCGTTGTCTGACCCTACGTACAAGAGTTTGAATGAGCTGCTGGGGGGGAAATCTGACCAGGCCATGCGTGTTTCCCGGTTCAAATACCAGCCCTCCGATGCTCTCGAACGGGATCGCCCTCAAGTGGCTGCACTGTGGATCACATTCGTCCGCGTGAGGGCAAGCGGCGCATGCGCTCCAATCGAGACAATACCACTCTTCCGGGCTTTTCCTTCCGGCAGATCCGTATGCCGCCAGATATGAGTCTGACAGAGTAAGAAGCAGAGGTTGCCCGGTGATACGTCGCGCAGTCTGTACCCCAAACTCAACAGCCTCGCTGCCTGAACTCAAGAAGGTGCATTTGCCATCCGGTAGAGCCACTGTGCCCAGGAGTTCCACCGCTGCCTCTTCTGTGAGATCGTTTGTGTAGCGATAGCCGATGTGTATGATCTGCTCAGTTTGTGCTCGTATTGCCTGATTGACCCGCCGGTGGTTGTGCCCCAGCGCGGTGCACCACACCCCGGCTTCGAAATCGATATACCTCTTATCGTGAGCGTCATACAGGTAGCAATCTCGTCCTCGAACCATATCTGTCTTGACGATTTCGTGGCATCTCAGGACGTGATCCATGTTCTCTCCTTGCTTCTGGTTGTCAATTGAGAGCTCTCAAGATTGCCCAATTTCGGGAATTGAGAATGGGATGTGTCGCGTCGCGGCCCAATATACACCAGGAGATCAGGAAGTGCAATGGCTGTTTGGTGGGGACCGGGCTCAGAGATATCGGACTGGGCAAGGTAGGGAGAACGTCGTGTCATGGGGGGGGAATCGAACCGCTTGCGGCACGCGCCGGTGTCTTGTGTGGGGTCAAGATCGGCTGTCTCCTTCCCATATAAAGGGAAGCGAAGCGTCTCCTTCCCATATAAGGGAAGCGAAGCGTCTCTTTCATCACCATACGCCCGGCAGCAGCCGATAGCGCACCTGTTGGGCATACGCCTCGTAGCCGTCGAGCTCTTCCTGCAGCGTCTTGTCCTCGAGCGCCGTGCGTACGACGAACAGGAGCGCCAGCAGCACGCCGGGGATGAACGCCCACAGCGAGTTTAGTATGACGGGCGCCGCCAGTGAGAATGCGATCTCGCCGACGTAGCTCGGGTGGCGCACGTAGCGATATGGCCCGCCGGTGGCGACGGCGTGGCCGCGGTCATCCTGGATGCGGACGATCTTGGAGAAGAACGCGTTGGCCGCCATGGCCCACGTGGTGAGGGCATATGCCAGCGCCGCGACGGCCAGCGCGGCGACCTGGAGCGCGAGCGGGATCTGCACCTCTGCGGACTGGCGCGTCCAGCCGAAGCGCAGGTCCAGTCCGGCCACGATGTACTGGGCCATCGTCGCCAGGCCGGCAATGCTCATGAGCGCCGTGTCCCAGGTCTTGTTGCTCTTCTGAGGCCCGGCGGCGCGTTCGGCGAGCAGCTCCGGGTTCCTGGGGATCAGGATCAGCCCCACGGCCGCCTGCCACAACGCCCAT
>Ga0180433_10004531_pt1 | contig 19434 bp, 18 predicted proteins | sample SS_ome_8_FD_132980 | JGI IMG/M metagenome (GOLD analysis project Ga0180433, IMG submission 132980) | Hypersaline lake sediment archaeal communities from the Salton Sea, California, USA - SS_1_D_1 metaG | ecosystem: Environmental > Aquatic > Non-marine Saline and Alkaline > Hypersaline >... | reverse complement strand
ATTTACTCCGGTAAGGGCTTTTTTGGAATAAACATTCCAGTTCTTATCATACAGTTTCTGTTTTAAAACCAAAAAATCAGGGAATTCATCAGGTAATTTGAACGCATTCTTATCCCATTGTTCAACATCGGGATAACCCAACCTGTTACATTTATATTTGATATATCTGTTTGGGTTATTCGTCCCAATATACGGAATAACCCAACCTTTTTTCTAAATGAGATCATCAATGGGATTTTTAAAGGTAAATATATTTTTCGAAACGTGTGTATACCTCTCTGTCGTTTTAATGCTTTCATGACCCAACCATTCTTGTATGAACCTGATGTCAATCTCCTGTTCTAAATTATGTGTTGCATAACTATATCGCAAAATGTGGGGATAAACCCGCTTAGATATTTTTGCTTTTCTTGCTGCATTTTTAATAATCTTCGAAATCGATTCCGGACTGTATTGCTCCTTTGTAGTAGAACTAATATCCCGGCTTTTAAAGAACAAAATGAAATCTTTGAAATAATGAACTTCTTACTATTCATTTTGCAGATAATTCTTAAGAGATTTTATCCGCAATAATCCTGCTAAAAGATTATAAAGTGCATATAGCTCCAGCGAAAACGGCAGGTAACCCAGGTATCCGGCAATTGGCATCTCAAAAACCCTGAACTCATTAAAATAGGGTAATTCATAGGTCCATTTGGGATATGAATAATAATTCCACATCTCCCAGAAAAAACCACATATAAGTACTCCGATCCAAAGGTTCCATATCGGCCGCCAGTTGCCTTTTTCTGTTTGATGAAACAAGGTTTTAAATCCTAACCGGTAATTAACAGGTTCTACTATAAAATAGACTGATATCCATACCAAAGGGAAAAATATGTCCGGCCATACCAGTAACAGTATAAGCATGATCCATCCGGAAATAAAAAATATTAGTGGAAGATTCTGCCCGGTTTTCCAACGAGGACCGATATCCCGGGATTTGAAAGTTGACACGAGTTCCCCTGATTCAAATACAGCCGGCAATACGGTACTGAAATTCAACGAAGCATATAACGCATATTCTATATCGCTAAAATATTCCCTGCCCTCATAGTGCCAATTTTGTAACACTTCATTAAAAAGCTCAAATAACCACCAGAGCGGTATAGAAAACACAAACAGAAGAATAAATCCTTTTAAATTCCTGCTCAGCAGGGAGGTTCCTTTTCGTTTGTACACAAAACCATCAATAACAAGTATAAATCCCAGCCAGAGCGGGAAAAATGTCAGATGAGTTCTTAAACCCTCTAACCCCCAGTTAAGGTACCAGAATATGGCTACAAGTAATAGACCAAGCCATCCGTGAATAGGATATTTTCTTTTCATATTAATTATTGCAAACTCAAATTTTACTCATTTTACAAAAAGTTTTTGACAAAGCCAATAGACAAGTAATTTTTTAAAAGGGCTGATTAATTTTTTCTATTTTCGCAGCAATTATGAACATTGAAATATTACATTTACTTGAAGGCGCAGAAAAGGCTTCCGGTATCACAGTCATTATTGATGTATTCCGTGCCTTTTCTACAGCCTGTTATGCCTTCGATAAAGGGGCAGCCCGGATCATTCCCGTTGATAATATCAAAAAAGCTTTTTTGCTTAAAAAAAACAACCCGGAATATATTTTAATGGGCGAGCGGGATGAGATGAAGCCAGAGGGATTTGATTTTGGTAATTCACCCACTCATCTTATGAATGCCGGTTTAACCGGCAAGACCCTTGTACATACAACCAGCTCCGGAACAAAGGGTATTGTGGCTGCCATCAATGCAAATGAAGTATTAACCGGCAGTTTTGTCAATGCAGGAGCTATAGTTAAATACATAAATTCTGTAAATCCGCAAAAAGTATCTCTTGTTTGCATGGGATATGCCTGCGAATATGCAACTGATGAAGACACATTATGTGCCAAATATATTAAAAATGAACTGGAAGGACGACAAAACGATTTCGATCATTATATTGAGATAATCCGTAAAGGATCAGGGAATAGATTTTTCGATAAACAAAAACAGGACTGGGCACCCTCTTCAGATTTTGATCTCTGTATGAAACTCAATCTTTTTGATTTTGTACTGAAAGTAAAAGATGGTAAATCCTTCAGTTATCTGGAAAAAATTCCCGTTTAAATTTTCAATATCGGATCATAACAAAACCAAAATTCAATATTCGTCAGTGATCTCTGTCCAATCAAAAAAATTAACATGAAACGAGCATGAACTTTTTAAACAAAAATTACACAAAAGCAAATGTTTAAAAAAGTATATACGAGAACGAACTGCCTCGCCTTCATAATGCAATCAAGGGAGGATTCCATTCGTTCTCAAATTTTTAATTAATTTATTTACCAACAAATCACGAAATTTTGTTCATATATGGAAAAAATTAGAATGACAAGTTCTATATCATACCATAGAAATAAACAACTTTAATGAGATAAAAAGATTATAAAATTTAAACGAATGAAGAAATACAATTTTGATGAAGTAATTCCGAGAAAGGGTACAAATTGCCTCAAATATGATGCACGGGATAATATTTTTCAATGTGCTGAAGTATTACCTCTCTGGGTCGCTGACACCGATTTCAGGACGCCCGATTTTATCGTGAAGGCTATCAAAAAAAGGGCTGAACATGAAATATTCGGTTATTCATTCAAACCCGATTCCTATTATGAAGCGGTTATAAAATGGATGAAGCGTCGCCATAACTGGGAAATAAAAAAGGAATGCATATCCTTTAGCCCCGGAGTAGTTGCCGGACTAACCCTTGCGATAGAGTCTTTTTCCCGGCCAGGTGACGAAATAATTGTTCAGCCGCCGGTATATTTCCCGTTTTTTGATTGTATTCTGAACACAAAAAGAAAAATGATAGAAAATCCGTTAAAACTTGTTAATGGCCGTTACACTTTCGACCTGGATGATTTGAAATCAAAAATAAACAATAATACCAAACTGATTCTTTTATGCAGCCCTCAAAATCCCGGCGGAATGGTATGGACGCAGGATGAACTTCAAGATCTTCTTGACATTTGTCTTGAAAACGACATTCTGATTCTTTCCGATGAAATTCATTCCGATCTTGTCTTCAGAGAACACAGACACATACCTCTTGCAAGCATATCTGATGAAGCAGCTAATAACTCAATAATTTTTATGTCTCCCAGCAAAACATTCAATGTGGCAGGATTATCAACATCAGTCGTTATCATTCCCGACCATTTAAACCTGAAACGCTACAACTCAAATCTTGACACCGGACATCTCGGAATGGGAAATATTTTTGGTACAGTAGCTTTGGAGGCAGCATATACTGATGGTGATGACTGGCTGGAACAACAAATAGAATATTTATGGAATAACTATATCTTTCTGGAAAATTTCTTCAGAAAAAACTTGCCTGATGTAGATATAATGAAGCCCGAAGCTACCTACCTGGTCTGGCTTGATTTTCGAAAATACTGCATGAGTGACGAAGAACTGTTCAGATTCATTACCGAAGAGGCAAAAGTAGGATTGAGTAACGGTGCCCGTTTCGGGACGGGAGGAAATGGCTGGATGCGTTTAAACATTGGTTGTCCCCGAAGCATACTTACCGAAGCGCTTAACAGATTGAACAAGGCATTTTCAAATATCTGAGTTAATTCTCTTTATTACTTTCTTTATTGCAACTTCTGCCGAGACAAAAGTAAAATCCAGTTCTTTCATTGCTTTCGCCGGAGTATAATAATTATCTATGCACAGCATTCGGGCATTCACGCTTGTTAACTGAACAGGCTTGTTAAGTATACGTTCTGAAAAATCACCCAGGTATCCCAATAATTTAATTAAAAAGGAGGGTACAGGTATTAACAGTGGTTTTTGACTAATTATGCTGATCGCTAAACGAAAAAACTCTTTATAAGAAAGATTCTCGCCTACCAGCAAATAACACTCACCCCTCTTACCTTTCTCCATAGCATTCACAACACCCGTAGCAGCAGTTTCAGCATCCACAAAATTCTTACCCCCTGGTGGATAAAAAATAAAATGTTTATTACATATATACGAAAAAATCCGGCTGCTGCTCCTCATATTTTTATCCAATCCGATTATAAATGTCGGATTTACAACAACAGCATCTACTTTCCCTGTCTCCGTCTCATGCAAAACCATTTGCTGTGCTTTATATTTGCTATAAGCATAACCTGATTTCTTAAGCCATGGCATAAAAGGACGATTTTCATTCCCCGGCTCTGTCTTTGATCCGTTTCCAAAACAATTTGCAGTGCTGACAAATACAAAACGTTTTACTTCATATTTTTCACAAACATCGAGCAAATAACGGGTGCTGGTAATATTCGGCTGAATAAAAGCTTCTATCCCCGATGGTTTTGGCGATGTCCTTGCAGCCGCATGAATCACTGCTTCACAACCTTTTACTGCCCTGTCCACATCTTCCTTTGTTGTAATCTGTCCTGACAGCATTTCAACACCGGTTCCTTCAAGGGCACTGAGATCACTCTCTTGCCGTACTATTACACGAACTTCATATTCCCTTTTCTGCAATTCCCGTACAATGTGTGAACCTAACAAACCATTCGCTCCGGTAACTAATACCTTCATTTATTTAAAACTGAATTATTATCTCTCGGTAAAACTCTGAAAATTCATAATTTAATTAATATTTTTATCAGGGTAAATTATTAACCCTTGTTTTTTAAAATACTCTTAATTCACTAAATATTTTATTTTCAATCGTATTATAATTTGGGCTGAAGCCCGGTTAATATAAATTTATTTGTTACCCCGGCATGAATGCCGGGGCTAAGAATAATGTATCAAACAAGGCTTTAGCCCAATAATTATTTTTTACCCGGACAATAGTGAAAAAATTTATATAATTAACTAACTTTCATTCAAACTAACCGAATTCATGGCAGCCGATCATGGCAACCAATCATGGCAGCCGATCATGGCAACCAATCATGGCAGCCGATCATGGTAACCGATCATGGCAACCGATCATGGTAACCGATCATGGCAACCGATCATGGCAACCGATCGTGGCAACCAACCTTGACAACCGATCTTGACAACCAATCATGGCAACCGATCTTGACAACCGATCATGGCAACCAATCTTGGCAACAAGACTGCCCTCGATTCCGGAGAGACATTTTCATTATGCTGAGGCGAAGCCAGACAGGAGCTATTTTTAAAAGCAACCAGCTTATCTTATTCATAAACCCGGGTATAATCAGTTTTCTTCCTTTTAGTAATCTCCTTATACAAATACGGGCTACTCTTTCCGGAGAAAGTGTAGTCGCCCTTATCAGAAAATTATGATCATCTATGCGTTTAGAAACATCGGCATTTGTTCTCATTCCCCCCGGATGTGCTACGCTGACTGAAATTCCTGTTCCCATTAATTCAGCTCCCAGTCCCCGTGAGAAAGAATAAACAAAAGCTTTAGATGCAGGGTAAACTGTTTTATAAGGCATAGGACTGAATGATGCTATGCTTGCGATATTCAAAATATATGCTTTTCCTTGTCTCTGAAGAACCGGCAAAAGCTTTCGTGTTAACATTACCAGTGCATGTATATTCAGTAACACTATCTCTTCAAGATATTCAGGTGTAGCTTCAAAAAAAGATTTTACACCGCCCAGACCCGCATTATTTATAAGAATATCAATTTCATAATTCTCGTAAACAGAAGTAGCAAATTTTTTGATTTCATCAGATTTTGTCAGGTCAGCTTCGAATGTATGAACTATAATTCCATATTCACCGGAAAGTGACTCTCCCAGGCTTCTTATATTTTCACCCGGCAATGCAGTAAGAAGCAAATTATACTCCCTCTTAGCACACTCAAGAGCAAGTTCCTTTCCTAAGCCACAACTCGCACCGGTTATCAGGGTGTATTTATCTTTCGGCATTACTTCTCTGAATTTTTGTTTAAATATAACAGTTTTTGACCGTAGCTACGTCTGCGCTATCAAAATTTTTTATTTCGCTTCCCAATATTAACGCACACTGTAGCACTTCATAACGATCCCACTTTAAATATTCAGGTCTCATAATTTTCATTTATCCATTCTACAACCCCATTTTCATCAAGCTTTTTCATACACATAAAATGACCTTTAGGGCATTTCCGGTATCCCAATTTAGAGCAGGGACGGCATTTTAAATTCTTAACTTCCATTATTTTTGAAGACAGGTCTGCCATATAGGGATACATACCGAATACGGGTACGGTATTACCCCAGAAAGAAAGAATCTTCTTTTTAAAAGCAGCGGCTATATGCATGAGACCTGTATCATTGGTCAGCACAAGCCGCGCATCACGTACCAAAGAAGCCGATTGATTCAGGCTGGTCTTCCCTGTAAAATTAATCACATTACCCGTCGAACCTGCCACAATTCTTTCACCCATTTTATGCTCATCCTGCCCTCCCAAAAGGATGACAGGAAATTCAATTCTATTGCATATTTGAATAATTTTCTCTTCGGGAAATATTTTTGTATTATAAGTTCCTCCTATAACAAATGCAATATATCCGTTTCTGAATAATGAAGGTAATTCATCCTTATCAAAGACTTCATTTTCGGGAATAAAATAATCCAGTCCTTTGTTGTCGTTTTTAACATTAAAATACGACAGAGTGTCTAAATAACGGTCAACAATATGTACCCGAGGTAATCGGTCAATTTTGAAATTAACCAACAAATATTTTTTAATGTTTAATTTATTAAGGGTAAAAGAAGGCAGCCCCAGCGCTATTTTTATAATACCGCTTTTAAAATTATTTTGAAGATCTATAATATAATCGAAATGTTCCTGCCGGAGCATAGCAATTAAATCATTCATTTTCTCCCAATTACCGTGAACTTTATCTATATAAGGATTTGAGGTTACAATCCGCATGAATTTCGGGCGGATTAAAAAATGAACCTCACCTCCGTTAACCTGATTCTTAAGACATCTTACCACAGGAGAAGTTAAAACGATGTCGCCAATAGAGCTAAACCGGATAACCAGAAATTTAATTTTATTTGAATTTTGATTTTGATTCAATCAATACAATAATTTTATCATCTTTATTTTCAACAATGCCGCCCTCAATCTTACAGGTATGCTTATTATCCTCCTCATCGATTATTCTGATAGTACCTTTTTCAAGAGTTGAAATTATGGGAGCATGGTTAGTCAAAATTTCAAAAAGTCCCTTGCTGCCGGGAAGTCTCACTCGCTTAACCTCTCCCCGGTAAATATCTTTTTCCGGTGAAATGATTTCTAAAAACATAAATAAAAAGAATAAATATTATTTGTCCGAAAGCAGCTTTTCTCCCTTTTCAATTGCTTCATCAATAGTACCGACCAGATTAAAAGACGATTCGGGATATTTATCAACTTCACCGTTAAGTATTGCATTAAATCCTTTAATTGTATCCTCAATGGAAATAAGTTTTCCTTCAAGTCCTGTAAACTGGGAGGCAACAAAAAACGGTTGCGAAAGGAATCTCTGTGCTCTTCGTGCCCGGTGAACAACAAGTTTATCTTCCTCAGATAATTCATCCATACCCAAAATAGCTATTATATCCTGCAATTCTTTATATCTCTGAAGCAACTGAATTACATTCTGTGCACAATTATAATGTTCTTCTCCTACAATGTCAGGAGTAAGAATCCTTGAGGATGAATCAAGCGGATCGACAGCCGGATAAATACCCAGTTCCACAATTTTACGACTAAGTACCGTCGTAGCATCGAGATGGGCAAAAGTCGTTGCCGGTGCGGGATCAGTGAGATCGTCGGCCGGCACATAGACAGCCTGTACAGAAGTAATCGAGCCATTTTTAATTGATGTTATCCGCTCCTGCATTATTCCCATTTCAGTCGCCAGAGTTGGCTGATATCCTACAGCCGACGGCATTCTCCCGAGAAGAGCAGAAACCTCAGAACCGGCTTGTGTAAAACGGAATACATTATCGATGAAGAAAAGTATATCACGGCCCTCGGTCTGACCACTACTACTGTCACGTAAACTCTCAGCTATAGCCAGTCCCGAAAGAGCAACACGTGCACGGGCTCCCGGAGGTTCGTTCATCTGTCCGAATACCATTGCCAGCTTTGATTTTTTCAATTTATTCATATCTACTTTAGAAAGATCCCAACCTCCTTCCTCCATAGATTTTTTAAATTCTTCACCATAATCAACAATATCGGCTTCAATCATTTCACGCAAAAGATCGTTCCCTTCCCGTGTGCGTTCCCCTACACCGGCGAAAACCGACAACCCGCTATGCGCCAAAGCAATATTATTAATGAGTTCTTGTATTAAAACGGTTTTCCCTACTCCGGCTCCTCCAAAAAGCCCGATTTTCCCTCCTTTGGCATAAGGTTCTATGAGATCAATTACTTTAATACCGGTATAAAGCACCTCTGTCTTTGTAAGCAAATCTTCATATTTAGGAGGTTCATTATGAATATTAAACCCATTCTTTGGCAATTTTTCCAAACCATCCACAGAATCACCAACAACGTTCAAAAGGCGTCCCAATGCTGCTTCCCCCGTGGGCATCACTATGGGTTTACCTGTTGATATTACCTCCATACCTCTTGTTAATCCATCTGTCGAATCCATCGAAACACAACGTATTGTATTCTCTCCGATATGCTGCTGACATTCGATAATCAGATTCTTTTCTCCTTTACGAACAACTTCAAGTGCATCGTAGATAGACGGCAGATCTTCACTGTCTTTTTCAAAGCTTACGTCAACTACCGGTCCTATAACCTGGATTATTTTACCCTTGATCTGGTTCATTACTAAAAAATTATATGTTTGTTTCAAATATTAATCAATATCTATGAGTCTGGTCTAAAAAGGCGCTTCGCACCCTTTTTAGGCAAATATAAAAAATTTATTAAACTGATTTTTAGACATTTATAAAATAACATAAAGTATTAATCAATAAAAATTTTAGTTTTTATACTGAACTCATATCTATCATTTATTAAAATATGACAAAATTATAGATGTTTCATCTTTAACAGCAATAAAATGTGGTTATGATTATAAATATTAATATTTACGATTCTTAATATTCTTGCTAAACGATCTCAAAGTTATCTTTTGTTTTTCTTCTAATGGCAGATCTTCAAGTATTTTAAACGCATTGTTAAAATAAAAATCAATTTTGCTTTGTGTAATTGTTTTTATATCCAGTTTATTAAAAATATCAATGACCCCGTTAATTTTATCTTCCTCATTAAAGGAGGCAGAGGTATCCGATAGCCATTTTTGCAGTAATCTTTTATTATTCCCGGTAGCTGTTTCCAAAGCTTTTACTGACAAATATGTTTTTTTATTAGCCAAAATATCCCCTCCAATCCTTTTTCCGAACATTTCCTGATTTCCATAAGTATCCAGTAAATCATCCTGTAATTGAAATGCTAATCCTAAATTTACACCTAATAAATATAATTGGTTTGCTATATCCGGATCAGCATCAGACAGTTGTGAGCCTGCTTTCAGACTGCAGCCCAAAAGAACTGCTGTCTTCAGCCGTATCATTTCCAGGTATTCAAATTCAGTAACATTCATACGCTTTTCAAATTCCATGTCGTACTGCTGACCTTCACACACTTCCAGTGCCGTCAATGTAAACAATTCTGTCACATTAGAAATATGTTGCACTGAAGACTCAGTTAAAAACTTGTATGATAAAAAAGCCATCGCGTCACCCGAAAGAATAGCGATGTTTTCACTGAATTGCTTATGCACCGTTGGCTTATTCCTTCTCATTGAGGATTTGTCCATTATATCATCGTGTAGCAAAGTAAAATTATGAAAAACTTCTATGGCAATAGCTGCCGGCAGGGCTTTCCCGATATCTTCCGAAAACATATTATAACTCATCAACAAAAGAACAGGTCGTATTCTTTTGCCACCCATTCCCAGAACATAAACAACAGGAGCATATAATTCCGCAGGTTTTTTTTTGGTCAGATCCTGTAACCTGATTTCTATAGCCGTATTAATTATTCTTTGCAATTCTTCAAAGGAATACATAGAATTACCTTTTATTGTTATTGTCTGAAATTTTCAACTCTTCAAGCTCGATATCCTCTTCCTCATCATAGATATGTAATAGCGGTTTAACAAATGAACGTGTAGTTGTATACTTTTCAAGACTTATAAGCAAAGAAGGAAGCAGAATCAGATTTGAAGTGACTGCAACCAAAAGAGTAATTGAAACCAGGACCCCCATAGCTACAGTTCCCCCAAAACGGGAGAAGGCAAAAATGCCAAAGCCGAAAAATAATACTACCGAAGTATAGATCATGCTCACACCGGTTTCTTTCATGGCAAGGACAACAGACCTCCTGATATCCCAGTTTGTCGTTTTCAATTCCTGTCTGTATTTGGCAAGAAAATGAATTGTGTTATCAACCGAAATTCCAAAAGCAATACTAAAAACAAGAATAGTCGAAGCCTTAATGGGAATTCCGAAATATCCCATTATTGCGGCTGTAAATATAAGAGGAATTACATTCGGTGTTAAGGATACGATTACCATTCGCCACGAAGAAAACATAATTGCCATAAAAACTGAAATTAAAAAAATAGCCAAAGCCAGACTTGTAAAAAGATTTTTAAGTAAATACTCAGTACCCTTAAAAAAGGTTACACTTGAACCGGTAATAGTAACATCATAGTTTTTTGATGAAAATATAGAATCTATATCGGAATTAATCCCGGCATAAAGTTCTTCCATACGCTTTGTGCCAATATCCTTCATGCGAATACTAATGCGCATTAACTGCCTGCTACTGTCAATAAAAGAATGAAGAAGGCCGGCATCTTTCTCCCCCATTCTGGCATATTGCAATATAAAATTTTTTTCGCGGTTATTTGGCAAACTGTAATACTTTTCGTTTCCGTTATAAAATGCCTGCTTCGAAAACTTTAACAAATTTAAAAGCGACAGGGATGGCGACAGTTCGGGATAAACCGACAACCGGTTTTCCAGTTGGTTGATTTTGGTGAATGTCCCTGGCTTCATGACGCCTCCCGGTTGTTTTGTATCAACAATTATTTCCAACGGCATTATTCCGTCAAAATTCGATTCGAAAAATTTCAGGTCTTTATAAATTGGATCGCTTTCAGGAATATCATCTACCATATATCCTGTAATTTTCATCAATGATATACCATGAAAGCCAATGATTAAAACTACAATGGCCGAAAAATAGATTAAACTCCTGTAATTTCCCGTAAAACAGATAAGTTTACGGATAATCCCCGTAACAAAAGGATTCTTCAGATGATTAACATGCTTGGGAGAAGGAGGCTCAATATAACTAAAGATAATCGGGATGAGTAAAATAGATAAAAGGAACAATCCCATAATATTTAGTGAGGCTATGATACCGAACTGTCTCAGTATATCACTTTTAACTATTATAAAAGTGGCAAAGCCCGATGCTGTGGTCAGATTTGTAAGAAATGTTGCATTGCCAATTTTTATTATTACCCGCTGAAGTGCTTTAATTTTATTGCCATGACTGTTATATTCATGGTGAAACTTGTTAAGCATATATATACTATTGGGAATCCCTATGACAATCAGCAAAGGAGGGATCATCCCCGATAAAATAGTAATTTTATAACCGAAAAGTGACAGCATACCCATTGCCCAGACAACGCCTGTCAGGACTATAATAACAGGAAAAAAAACAGCCTTGAATGAACGGAAAAAAAAGAATAAAACAATTATGCATATAGCTAATGCCAATGCACTGAAAAGATATATCTCATGTTTTATTTTTATTGAATTTATGACTCTTATATATGGTAACCCGGAATAGTGAAGTTCTACATTCAAATCTTTTTCATATTGCCGGCATATTTTAATTATGGACTTAACCATCTTTTCTCTCTCCCTGGTCAGCATCTTATCCTTATTAACTGTAATTGCCAGCAGATAAGTTTTTGTTTCAGAATTATATACAGTATTTTTATAAAAAGGAAGTTTTTTAAATTTATTTGCCATATTATCCAGTTCAACCTGACTGGCGATAGTGTCAGGAAAAATCGGATGAATTTGAAAATGCTTTTCTTTGGTATTTTTGATCAGATTATAAGTATTTGGTATCGAAAGAAGATCCTCTACTCCTTCGACTTCAGACAAATTATTACATAATTTTCTCCATCGAGTAAAATGATCCAGCCGGAAAAAATCTGAATCCTGAATACCTATTATAATAAGATTACCTTCTTCCCCGAAGATTTCAACAAATTGCTGATAATCCCTAAAGGCCTGATCTTTTTTAGGTAGCAGGGAGGCATATTCATAAGACATTTCCACCTTAAAAGCATGAAAACCTAAAAAAGCAGTAATTATAAATAAAATGCCAAGAAAAAAAATTTTATTCCTGAGGATGATACCTGATACCTTCAGCCACATATTTCCTATATAAAGAGAGCGAAAATAAAAGAAATATTCGGATAATAAAAGACAGGAGTTGACTTTACTTTAATTTTTACAGGTAGTAATATCCCGGCAATAAAAATAAACCTGAATATCTATAATGGAATCGTCATGAAATTTTATAGTATTGGTTAATATCGAAAAGCGCAGTGAAAAATTTTAAAAGCGTAGTCATCACAACAGTGAAAAATTTTGATCATTATAGCACTGAGCCGGATATAAAAACAGAGCCTGTAATTGATCAGTATTTTTGACCATCAGGATCAATCATTGGCACAAAGCGAACAGGTAGAACACTTTGTTTTCTTATTTTACCTCTTTTCTTTACCATCAGGACTAAATTCTGTACCGGATCATCGCCGACCGGAATAATCATACGTCCTCCTTCGGCAAGTTGCTGTTGCAGGGGGGTGGGTATTTCCGTGGGGGCACATGTTACAATTATACCATCGAAAGGTGCATACTCCGGCCAGCCCTTATACCCATCTCCCACTTTACTCACAATATTGTCATAACCTAACTGATTAAAAAGTTGCTGTGCTTTTTCTGCCAGTTTTTCAAAAATTTCAATAGTAAAAACCGAATCACATATTTCGGCCAGAATTGCCGCCTGATAACCTGAACCTGTTCCTATTTCAAGGACTTTATCAGTCTTCTGCAAATCCAGAGCTTCGGTCATATACGCCACTATGTATGGCTGAGAAATAGTCTGCCCCTGTCCGATAGGAAGAGGTGAATCGGCATAAGCATAAGGAAGATACTGCGGTAATACAAATTTATGTCTCTCCACTTCCCTGAAAGCATCAAGCACTTTTTTGTCTTCAATACCCCGCGCTTCAATTTGGGTTTCTACCATTCTTTTCCGCCGCGCGTCAAAATCACCCTTACTCTGTCCGCACGAAACCAAAGGTATAATAAACAGTATAAAAAAATATGAGCAATGTTTTAGATATCTATCCATTTTTTAAAATTTTGTAATTATCTGTTAGGTAGGTCTAAAAAGATGCTTCGCCCCCTATTTAGACAAATTTATAAAATTTACTAAACTGTTTTACAATTAGTTATAAAAAGCATAAAGTATTTATTAATTAGAATTATAATTTTAATACTTAACTCATCTGTAAATCTATTAATTAAATATTCGAAAAATTTTTAATCCTGTCCGGCCGCATTATTAAGACAAGGTACTTATTTTGTCCCGCCGCGTCAAGCAGACAAGACACTTAGTTTATCTCGATGCGTTACTTAAATAAGGCACTTATTTTATCCGGCTATGTCACAAAGACAAGACACTTAATTTTCATCGAATCCTTCTTCTTAATTTCTGAATTATACGTACAACATTAAGTAGGGTTTCTATGATTTTAATTATCCAAAAAAAGAGCACAAAAAAAATTTCATCTTTATTGAAAAAATTTTTGAGAAGATTAAACGAGTTATGTACTATCGTTCACACAGTAGAAACATTATTAATGACGAGTTCCATCTCATACCGTTAAAATAAACAATTATAATGAAATGAAATTTTAACTAAAAAAAAAGAATCCTTGTTACCGTTCAAAGTTACCATTTTATTAAATCTGTCGAAAAAAATTAAAAGAGGTTTCTCTTTCAGAAAATATTTTCCGTACTTAGTACTATTAATTCTATAGGATAAATAGAATTAATAGGATTATAAATTTTTGAACTATTTAAAATGAATAAATATAGATTAAATTTTCTGGCATATAGCATAATAGCTCTATTCATATTTAGTGTGGCAAATGCCCAGAATAAATTCATGCTGGTACCGGAAAACAGCACATTGAAAATTACAGGTACTTCCACTATTCATGATTGGGAAATGGAAGCAATTGATTTAACCTGTAAAGTAATTGCTCAAGCAGATTCAAATAATATCGAATATATCAGACAAATTGATTTCACCTGTCCTGTTGACCAGATAACAAGTGATAAGAGGCTTATGGAAAATAAAGCACATGATGCACTAAAAGAAAATCATTATCCTGAAATAACATTTAAGTCGGGTAAGGCTCAGAATATCAAAATATCGGAAAATAAAGCGAAAATTAGCGGATTACTTTCTATTGCAGGAGAAACAAGAGAGATAAGTTTCACCTCTGATCTCAATCCGCAAACTAAAGGACGTTTCACAGCTAGTGGAAATGTGTCTCTAAAAATGACCAACTTTAATATTGATCCTCCGACTGTTTTTCTGGGCACTTTAAAAACCGGTGATAAGGTGAATATAGAATTTAATTTTGAATTTCTCAGTAATCCTGATGAAGTAACAAATAACAAATAAATAAATATGACCATGAAGAAAGTATTAACTTACTGTTTTGCCATATTGCTCATTATACCATCTTTTGCACAGCAGTTTTCACCGCAATTTGAAATGCAGCAAATCGACACGGTCAAATTTGACAAATTAAGGGTAAAGGTCGGTGCTGATTTCGCTCTTCAGTTGCAGGCACTTGAACATGATGCACCCGTTGACCTAATTTATTTAGAAGACAATTTCAATATGCCTGCTGCCAATTTGAATGTTACAGCGGACCTGGCACCGGGAATTCAATTATACATTAATAATTATATGTCCTCACGCCACCATAACGATGCCTGGGTAGAGGGAGGCTATCTCTTTATCGACAAGCTGCCTTTTCTGCCTGCAAGTGATAATATCATGAAATATTTCACTATTAAAACAGGTGTTATGATGCCAAACTATGGAGATGCTCATTTCTTCAGAAGCAATAATGCATATGTGATGAATAATCCCTTTGTTGGCAATTGGATAATGGATGCATATACTACCAATCCCGGAATAGAATTCTTATTCCGTCATAAATGCATTCTTGCCCTGATTGGCACAAATAACGGACGCCTGAATTATGGACGGGGCAATGATCTCTCTGAAGATCTTGTGTTTAACTGGAAATTAGGATATGATAAAAATATCACTAAGGATTTCAGGCTCAGGGCTACTCTTTCCGGTTATCATGTAGGCGAAGGACATAGTGGATCTTATCTTTGGGGAGGTGATCGTGCCGGGGCACGCTATTACTATGTGATGCAGACAGCCGATGCGGAAGGAGACAATTATTTGTCGGGAAGATGGGGTCCTGGAAGCGGACAGACCGAAATGAACAGTTATATGGCTAATCTTTTCATGAGTTATAAAGGTCTTGAAATATTTGGAATCTATGAATCCATGAAAGGTATTAAGAATCAAGCTGACCAACACTTCACACAAACGGCTATTCAGGCGATATACAATTTAGAAAATTTTTATGCAGGAACCCGTATTAATAAGGTATCAAATAATGATGGTTCCTCGGTAAACCGTTTTAATATCGGAGGAGGCTGGTATATGGATAATAATATTCTTATAAAACTGGACTATGTAAACCAGGAATATAAAGGACCGGCACACGCAGAAATTACCGGAGGAAAATTTAACGGCGTGGTAATCGAAGCAGCCGTCTCATTTTAATCGCTAAAACAGAAAAATTAATTATAAAATATTAAACAATGAAATTCAGCACAAAAACAAGATACGGCATAAGAGCAATTCTTGAAATTGCCATGAATGAAAAAACAAAAGGTATCTTACAGAAGGATATCGCAGAAAATCAGGAGATCTCATATAAGTATCTTGATCACATAATAAATTCTCTTAAGGTAGCCGGGTTGGTTGCAAGGGTAGCAGGACGAAAAAGCGGATATGTCCTGACCCGGAATCCGAAGGAAATAACTATTTATGATGTACATAAAGCTTTTGAGCCGGGCATATGCATAGTTGACTGCCTCGCAGATAATGCTTTGTGTGACAGAAAAGGCTACTGCGCCCTAAATGAATTCTGGGAAAAATTAAACAACCGTATAATAGAATATTTTAAATCAACAACTATCCGGGACCTGATGGATGAGCAGCTTAAACTTGATAACCTGCAGGGTACCCCTCACGCTTTTGGTGATACGGAAAAGATGTCGGTGGAAGGTAAGCGCAATTCCCTTAATAGTTTCAATCTTTAGCCGCTTTTGTATCTTATTTCAATTAATACTATAGCCGGTGCGATGAAATTGACATGCAACGTGAGGCTTTTTCAAATTTCATTCAGACTTTTTATAAAAGTATTAAAATGTTCGGGCTAAAAGATACAACAACCTATTACCAATACTGCCCGATGGCGTTTGGCAAAGAGTGGGCTTTTTGGTTGAGTGAAACAGAAGAGATAAGAAATCCATATTTTGGCGACATGATGCTGAAGTGCGGAGAAACCAAGGAAATAATTGGTGTAGACTAAGGAGTACGAAATTATTAATCCCGAAAGAATGGTTTATAATAATCTTCCGGTACGTTGTCAATATAACCATGTCGAAAAGAATGATAAAAAGAATTCTTGTCATTTCGATTAAATTTTATAAAGAAACAATTATAAAAATCACCAGAAATTATTTACCTTATTAACTGTTTTGAATTTCAATTTAATAAAATATAGCATTTTTTTGCCTGTAATTTTTCTGCAGCAAAATATTTATAATGCTGTATATCAGGAAAATGCCCCGAAAGCGGAGTGTGACAGCTATCTCATAATCCGTGGCTCATCAAATATCAATCAATTTCAGTTTATTAGTTATCAGCCGGAAACAATCAATTCTGAAAACCTGAGAAAAAACAAAACTTACCGTAATGTAAAAATTCCTGTAAATTCATTTACAGGCTCAAATAAACGAATAATTAAAGATTTCAATAAAATGCTCAATGCCGAAGAATACCCATTCATTAAAATTGCTATTGAACGCAGAGAATTTGCAAAATGTGTCGGTAAAAAGGGATTGACAAATTTCAAAACAGAAATTACAGTTGCCGGAAATTCGAATTTCTACAAAGTCCCTTGTGCAGTCTATGCCTGTCAGAAAACCGGTTATATTATCGAAGGTAACTTAGATGCAAGACTAACTGATTTTGAAATTGATCCTCCAAAAAAATTTTTCGGATTAGTAAAAGTGAATGATGAAATAAATATTCAATACGTTTTCTGGTTCCCCCCGGAAAATATTTGATAACAGTAATTTTATTGCTTGGTATTACAGACTGTATTTTGGACGGAGTGATAATTTTATTTCGCTGAATTGAATTCTACTAATTTATTCCAATTTATTTCACCTGAATCAAAGCAGAAGCCTAATATAAATTCTTTTGTAAATTTATTAATCATTTCTGCATACGATTTTTGAAATTCACTATTCCGTTCCTTAGCCATATGTCCGAGAGGTTCTATTATATCAGTATAAAGATTTTCATTTCCTGAAATAAATTTCCAAAACCTCTGACCACAATATTTAAAATAATCCCCTTTATCAGGTCTGCTATCTTTACCATAACAACAACCATTTATAGCTACAATTTGTAAATTTGAGTTGCTTGTTCTCAAGGTTCTCATAGCAGTCTTAAAATCTGATTTCATCTTGGAAATTTGACTACTATTACCCCAATTTGGTCCAGATTTAATTGCCAGAATATATCTTATATTATTATTGTCAAATTCCAAATCAATGCCGGTTATACCAGATTTCCAACCATTAAATACAATTGAGTTGATATGAATAGCCAGTCCTTCAAGCCAATCACCAAAAATAGTTTCTTCATTTGATGAAATGAAAGCATCAGTTAATCCTTTTATTATTTGTTCAGCTGTCATAAAATATTTAGCTTTAAACAAATACGGATTTTTCTTTTTTAATACTGTTTTGAGTTTTAATTTATCAAGACTTTCAATACGTTTTTGATGAAACGTACCAATATTATTTTCAACGTATTGCGTAACGTCTTTTAGATTTAATTTTTGCATAATTTGAATTTGGATCAAACAGTACATATTGAGTTGGCTGAATCTCTTTTTTTACTTTTTCATAATATTCAGGGATAATTTCTATACCAATAGAATTTCTATACATCTTTTGGGCGACAATATTTGTTGTTCCTGAACCCATAAAGGGATCTAATACCAAATCTCCGGGTTTGGTGAATAGCTTAATAAACCATTCAGGCAAACCTTCCGGAAAAGCTGCACTGTGGTTTTTATTATTACACTCTGTTGCAAGATGCAAAACATTTGTCGGATATGCCATATCTCTGCCCAACCAATTAGAAATGTTCTTTCCGAAACCACTTCCCACTTTTGAAATATCCCTGATCTTATCGGTATCACTTAACGTTTTTAATCTTGTTTCTTTCCAGTCACCCATTGGAACCATCACTTCCTCCTGGTACATAGCAAATTTTTTTTCTTTATTAAATTGCAGTAACCTTTCCCAGGCGTCCCTGAATCTATTTGGCCATTTTCCGGGATAACAATTTTTTTTATGCCATATGAATTCTTCGGTCCACAACCATCCCTGTTCTTTCATTTTCAAAATTAGTTCAATAACATAAGTGCTCCTCTCTCCGTTAACAACTTTTTCTTTTATGTTAAGCATAAATGTTCCGGATGGTTTCAATATTCTTAAAAGTTCTGAAGTAATTGGTAAAAACCATTCTACATATTTGTCAGGATGAATTCCCCCGTAAGTTTTTTTTCTTTGATCTGCGTAAGGAGGTGATGTAAAAATTAAATCAACTGAATTTTCGGGAATTTCATTAAGAACCTCCCTGCAATCACCTAAAATTAATTCAGCTTTTATATCCATTTTTATTTTCAAAAATATATTTTTTAAAGATTAATCTTATCAAATAAAAATCATTTTTATTATAAACTTGTTAACAAACAAAAAATCTAAAAATATTAAAGTTGACCGAAGCCAGACTTAGGATTATTTCCGTAATAATTTAAACCTAATGTAATTTATTGACTAACACTTCTAAATATTGGTTTTTGGCCGTTCCAATTATTATTACTTT
>Ga0180433_10004529_pt1 | contig 19438 bp, 16 predicted proteins | sample SS_ome_8_FD_132980 | JGI IMG/M metagenome (GOLD analysis project Ga0180433, IMG submission 132980) | Hypersaline lake sediment archaeal communities from the Salton Sea, California, USA - SS_1_D_1 metaG | ecosystem: Environmental > Aquatic > Non-marine Saline and Alkaline > Hypersaline >... | reverse complement strand
TATTGTTCGAGTTTTTTTCGTAAGAAATTTTCTTGCTCGTTATTTCGAACAAGGAGGAGATATTTATGATCAGGAAACTTCGAAAAAAGAGGAGGGAACAACTTATTAATCAAAGTTTCCTCTGGTTTAAGCTTATCAATTAAATAACATGCAAGAGAGGGTTCACTTCTCATAATAACGAATTTTCCCCTTTTTAAATTTATTTTTCCAAGATAATCGTTTAAAACATTAGGATCAGGTGTATATTCTGAGATCCAAGCTATTTCGTCAAGCCCATCATAACGTACAATCCTTTCTCGATCGGCATGATATTTTATGTATGATTCAATTGGAATGCACTCAGGAGTTATTATTTTATCTAAATATGGAAACAATAATTTACATACGGGGACATTTCGAGGTTCGTCATTTATCCCAATTGAAGGGATCCCTAAACCATAAGCAATTCTCGTACCTTCTATTGAAGAGAAAGTAACAAAATGATCCGGATCAAATTTTTCAACATGAGGCATTAACTCTCTCAACCTTTCAATATATGTATGTAATTTATCTATCAATCTTGCACCTCCGTGAGCTCCAACTTTAATATGCTTTACGTTATTGTCATCTAGTATTTTATATGTAGAATCGTAATCTCTGGCGGTGATCAAAAGCTCTGCCCCCTCATTTTGAAACTTTCTAAATAATGAGTTAAACATTATTCCCGTCTTAGGTTGCTCGATATCAATCCAAATTTTTTTTCCTGAAAGTTCCATGATAAGTCCTAAATAATTGTAAAATAAATATTTAATGCTTTCAATGTTCGTTTAAATTTAAGAACTACTAGACACTTCTCGATTTTTTAATGTTTTTTTAAAGCTCTGAGCAGCAACAAGGATTAGAATTACATTTTATGCATTTATTAGGATACTTATCGAATAATGCTTTTTCAAGATCTAATTCCAACAAATTTGCTAAAGAACACATCCAAGCAATAATATCTGCCATTTCTTCAGATATCTGTTTCGAGTCAAGTTCAGAACCTTTTTTCAATGTGTTTGCTAACTCACCTATCTCTTCAACTAACCAAATGAAAGTTTTTTCAATTCCCCGCTTTGTATCTTGATGAAAGTAAAGATCCTTCATTAATTTCTGAAATTCTGAAACTTTCATATTATTAAGGTTTTTTTTTATATGAAAAGCCATTCAAACACGCCTAAATGCGCAAGGAACACTAATAGAATCAAGGATACTGCTAATAATGCCGTAGCTATTGGACCGATTTTAATACCAATTGACGAATCCTCAAAAAATCGCATGAGTCCCGCACCTCCCATTGGCATGGGTGCGTTTCCAGACCTCCTTTTCTTACGTCTTGACTGAGTTCTACGAGTTGACATGAGTTTAAACATGACGAAAATCTTGTTATGATTAATTAAATGACCAAAAATATTAAATCTTATCATATTTTAAAAATACAAATTTTGAAAAATCTTTATTATTTAGTTTAATTATTTTAGTTAATTCAAGAATAAAATCGAACTCATGTTAAAAAATAAAAAATTCGTTTTTCTAATCACTGGAATTCTTTTAATTTTAATCACATTTTCATGCATTCTAATAGATTTTCATTTAACATGCTCTAATTATGAAGAACCCGATAGTCCAAACATTTCGGCGAGTATTGAAGGAGAGAACAATATTTTAATCAGTAATATCTCGCGAAATATTGAATTTAGTGATTTTGGCGTAGTACACATCGAGGATTTCCTTGAAATTGTAAATAACTACAACAATCCTATAACTTCTATTTATATTGGAATACCCTCAGCAAAATCTGATGATTTAATATATTATAAAGGTTTAAAAGATGATAAAACAAGTTCACTTCTCGTGGAACGTTCTTCTTACATTAGAAATGGATATGAAATGATCGCCATTTATTTTGATTCCCCACTATTACCTGGTCAAGTTCGGACTGTCTATTTCGTCCAAACATATAAAGAGATGCTAAGTTACCAATATTATCAAACAAACCAATACATTCTATATTCTGCGCCTGTTTATCCAATTCTACCATACCGATCTGAAGGTGAGGTCATAGCATTAATTACTGTCCCTGATACAGCAACCACAATAACTCCGGTTCCATGGGGGAACGTATCTGGAAATACGATACTTTACGATTTAAGCGATAAAGCAACATATCTCGACCCATTCGCAGAAAATCTAGGCTCTGAACAAAATACAAGCATCTATTATGTTGAGGATAGCTTTACTAAGTTGGAAATCAATGAAATTAATCGAGAAATTCTAATATCACCATGGGGAATAATACAGGTTACCGAATATTTTGAGATCCAAAATTATGGACAAGTTCCTTATTCCTCAATTCCATTAACACTTCCTGCTTTTGCTACAGCGGTATCATTGAATGATGACTTAGGAGAAATATTAGGCACATCCATACGAAATAACGTATTAACAATTGATTTAACCAAAAACCGCGCAATTTTACAACCAAATACTAAATTCAAGTTTATTTTATCGTACTACTTGCCTTTTGAAAATTATGTCTCAAGAAACTGGTTCCAAGATTCAATACTGCTTGATATTTTAACAACAACCTACAATTTTTTGGGAAAAAAGCAGACTATAACTATTACTATCGATGGATGCTTCAGTTTAGATTCAAATACATTAGCTCCAGACGCTATCCAAATAACTCAAGGGATGACTAAAATCATATATCAATCCGAATATGTCAGTCCGATTGAAACGAAATTAATTCAATTCACATTTACGATTGATCTATTTGATTTAATTCTTAGACCTCTTATATTAATGTTGTTAATTTTTTCACTAACGACTCTCTTTGTGATAATATCAAAATCTAGAAAGAGAAAAGTAGACACATCGTTTATACAAAAGGAAATGATTCCCGTACACGAGATTCGGGAATATTGTTCACTATACGAGGAAAAAAATGCTTTAATTTATGAAATTAGAAGCGCTGAAGAAGATACGAAGAAAAAGAAGTTAGCAAAAAAGAATTATAAAAATATTTTAAATAAAAATACTGCTAAAATTGAAGAAATAGAAAGCGAAATAATTCCATTTAAGAAACTTATCATGGAAGCTAATCCTACCTTTGAAAAACTAGTAAAAAGATTGGATGAACTTGATGCTGAGCGAATAAGCGTAAAAGATAGTCTTGACCTTCTTGATGCTCGGTATAAGAGAGGCAAATTGCCATCAAAAGCAGCTTACATGAAATTATTAGATGATTTCATAAGAAGGAGAAGAAAGATTGATAGATCTTTAGATAAAACAATTCAACAATTAAGGAGTTATCTTTTATAATAAAAACAAGGAGCAAAGATTACAATGAAACCATGGTTGCTCGACATCTTGGCGTGCCCCATTTGTAAGTATTATCCTTTAAAATTGTATATTTTTTCTTTTGAAACTGAACCTGATGAATTTAATAAAGCAATAAACATTTATGAAAAAAGAGATTTAGAACATATTAAAAGCGAAAATGTTATTGAAATTATTAAAGAAAGCGGGGAAACGCTTATTAAAGACGAGATCATAATAGAGCAAAATACATTAGAAAATTATCTCAAGCTCACTCTTCAAAGTATAGAGGAGTTAAACAATATTATTGATAAATCTGGAAACGAAATAAGCAAAAAATCCCTAGAAATCATAACTAAAGATATAAAAAGGAAATTAATAGATTTTTCAAAGAATCCAAACATTCACGAACTAGATAATATATTGCCAGAATTATTCTTTATTAATAAAATAAAAGTAGGAACTGAAATTGAATCAGGACTTTTTTTCTGCCATGGTGAAGATTGTAATCGCTGGTACCCAATAATTGAAACTATACCAATGTTGTTACCTGATGATGCTAGAGAACGCTATAAACAAAAAGAGATCGAATTTTTAAAAACCAATAAATTGAAATTAGATGATGAATTTTTTAACAATGAACTAAAACCTTATAATATATGATAAAACAAAGCCCGATGGTGTAGTGGCCAAGCATCGAGGGCCTTGATATAATTCTGACTTCAGAATTATACGGAAACCCTTTGACCCAGGTTCGAATCCTGGTCGGGCTATATATTTTTATTCTTTCCAGAATTCTATTATTTAATTAGTAATAATAAAATGCAATTATTTTTAAATTTATAATGTCTTAAATTATTCTAAATATATATTTCATATAATACCGAAAAAAAATGATTCCCTTAACTGATCTGAACTTCGGCGCTCTTGAAATTATCTACTTGATAGTTGTATTTATAATTGGATTTTCAAGCACTTACTTAATTATACCTTATCTCATTAAATACATGAAGAAGAAAGGATATATTGGATATGACATACATAAAAATGATCGTCCTGCCGTTGCTGAATCAGGTGGTCTTAGCATGGTGATTGGAGTGTCAATTGCTTCTCTCCTCTTAATGGTGTTTTTTCCAATCATCATGAACGAAATTATAATCTTTATTTTGACAGTAATCTCCGCAGGAATCATTGGATTCATTGATGATCGGCTAAAATTAAGGTCCCGTTACAAGATATTATTGACTTTATTTGCCGGAAGCATCATTTTTATTGCGAATTTTTATCATTTCATACATATTAAATCCCCTACAATCCCATTTCTGGGGAGTTTAAGAATATCTATTTTATATCCATTTGCGGTTCCCTTAATAGTGACTGTTTTTGCCAACACAGTAAACATGTTAGAAGGATATAACGGAGAAGGCTCTGGAACGTGTTTAATTGCCACGTGCTTTCTTCTTATTTGTGGGATTATATGGAACTCTGCTGAAGCTGTTATTTTTGCGATTCCCGTGATTGCTGTAATAATTCCATTTTTCTTGTTTAATAAATTCCCCGCAAAAATATTTCCAGGAGATGTGGGAACCTTAAGTATGGGCGCAATGATTGCCTGCATAATGCTTTTTGGCTCGCTTGAAGCGGCTGCTTTTTGTACGCTATTAATTCATATATTTAATAGTTTCTATGTCATTACATCTGTTCGTGGTTTTTTTGAAAGTTCTGAAATCCATGATGAGGAAAAAGATGATATTATTTTACTCGAAGACGATCGAATAAAAGCATCAGAAAAAAAACAGGCTGCCTTAACATTACCTAGATTAATCTTAGCAAAGGGACCATTAACAGAACCAGAATTAACAAAGAATTTTTTTGCCATTTCTATTATATGTGGTTTTTTCTCTATAATCATAACATTATTAATGCTTTTGACAACAGGAAATATATCTCCTCAGTTACTACTCTTAGTCATTATTATTGTATCTGTGGTTTTAACAACTCCAATAATATACTTGCTTTATAAGTTTCCTAGAATTAGAGGAACTATTGCTTTAATGTTAATATTGGTTGTTTTAGGCTGTTTCTTTTTGATCTTTATCGATCTCTTTATAATGCCATTGCCTCTTGCTGATCTCAATCTAATTATTGTGAAAGTTCCCGCTAATTTATTGCTTTCCTTTTTATTAATTACTCCTGGCTTATTATTATGGTACTATGTTTCAATTAAATACTTCTTTTATGAAATTGAAAAAATGAAAAAACTAAAATCATAGTAAATGTTATAACAACTTAAATTTTTCTTGGTATGTTCATTGAAAACTTATATTAGATACTCTCTACTTATATCATATCTTATTGGTTCCTTAGTAATTTTTTACTTGTTTAGTTTTGTCCTTTTTAGCCCAAACTGGAATGCAATTTTATTAGATTGGAGTTTCTGGTTCACGATTCTCTTTTACATCATATCGATAGAAGAGTTTATTCATTGGGCTAGAATTAGTCGCAGGAGCGAAATGAGCGATCTAGTTGCAATCGCCTTTTTCTTTTTTCTCATTTTCTTCTTCACGAAGGATCTGATGACATCCATTATGGGAGCTTTTTCAATCTATCTCTGGGTTGGCGTGTTTGAACTAAAAGAATACCCCATACTTAATAAAATCTTGATTATTTCCCTAGTTACTTATAATGTTATTTTTTTGGCAGGTCTTTTTTCTTTCTATTTAGGAGATCCTTTTTTTCTTAACACTGCGTTTTCTTTCTCTTTTTGGATAATTTTAATTATGGGATTTATACTTTTTGGAAGAAAATATATTGTTATTTGGAGATTCATGAGTCCGGAATATTTAACATTATTTTTATATATAATTGCCTGGTTAGCAATCTCATTTATTGACCAATTTACTCCAATTGATTTTATTTATGGTTCACCATTAATTGGCACGCAATTAAATTTACTAACATTTGTTATGAATATTTATTTTGTTTTGATTATTGTAAATTGGGTTATATATTTCATTTCTGGACCGATTCTTGATAAAATGTTAGGAATAATAAGAGTTGAAGATAAAAAATTACTGTTAATCATAGAAGAAGTAAAAAAAGAAGTTGGAGTTAAAGGAAATATAAAAATAGGTTTTGGAAAGTATCCCATTTTAAATGCAATGGCATATGGTTCAGTTTTTGATAAAAGAATTGCTATAATTGCTGAAGACATGAGCGATATTCCAGAAGATGAGTTAAAAGGTATTGTAGCTCATGAATTGTCTCATGTGAAGGGCAAACATACATTAATTTTAACTGTGATTACAGTTGCTGATCTTGTTGTACGGATGTTTTTAGGAATCCCCGCAACCTATTATGATTATACCTTTGGAAATCCTCAACTTCCCATGATTGCCTTTATCATGTTAAATATAATTATATACATATTCCTTTATATATTCGTGAGAATTTTAGAAGGAAAAGCAGACTTAAATACAAAAAAATCTGGATATTCAAATGAACTCGTTAAAGCTTTATATAATCTAGAAAGCTTCTATGCAACTGGGAGAGAAATTGGATTAAACACGATGCTTCTCTGTGATGAGAAGGTGACCCGGGATAATCAACTTTTAGATTACATGGATACAGCTAATTACTTGAATCGTTCAATGATAAAACCTTCAAGAGTTTCACTTCTCAGTAATTTTTTAAATTCGCACCCTCCTTCCTATCACCGAATCTCGGCAATATTAAGCGATGCATCTAAAGATTTTAGATTAAAACCAAGTAAAGAGGCTCTATTACCATTTATTTGCTTGAAAAAATCAAAACAAAAAAAATATGCAAAGAAATTCGAAGAATCCCGTCTCAAATTTAAAAAGATTGCCTTAGAAAAATTTAAAGAGTTATTCGAAATCGAAGATATCGTACTATTAATGGAGAAACTTGAGAGACGTGAATTATTTAGGTTAGATCTTAATAAGGATTTTATCTTCAAAAATAAAATTACCGGTGAGATGATAATTGGAAATTTAGAAGAAATCAAATTCATAGACGATTTATGCGATTCTGATAATTATATTGTTAGAGAATTAGAGACCAATAATAAACTAACCTTAAATGCATCGTTATATGCCAAGATGCGAACAGATCTAAATGAAGTTTATTATTTTAAAAACAATATGCCATTGAGATTAAAAGGAATAGAATTAAATGAGAATAAAACTGACGGTAATTATCTTTTTTCCGATAAGGAAGGTAAAAACTTGTATAAACCAATATTAAAAACGAAATTACCAAATTCCCTTGCTATTATTAAGAATTTAAAGGATCGAGAGTTGTTTTTTAAAATTAAAGGAGAAATTAAAATTTATAAATGTATGAATGTAAGTTTCACCAATGACTTAGGCGATTGCGAATTAGAATTAATTGATTCAATCGATGTGGGATATATCAAGAATGGGATTAAATTTACAATCAAAGAATTGGTAATTCGTCCAAAAAATATCTCTTTAACGATAAGTAGAAGTGAGAAATATCGAAAACAGGAGTTAGAGCTCGTTGAGTGGTTAATGTTTAATAAAAAACAAGCATTCTTCTGGTTAAAAAAACCTGTAAATAATTTGGAAATTGGTTATATCAAGGAGATTAATATGAACAAAGAAAATTTAAAAGATAAATTGATTAACAATGATAAAAATAATGAAAAATCTATTATTATTGAAAATATATTTGGAAAAGAAAAAATCTTAATATATAAAGCAATAGAGCTTATAAATTTTGAACACGATACCATATTGGTTCAAAAAAAATCTGATACAACGTTTTTTAGCAAATTGGGGTACAAAATCCTTAAAAAACTTAAACCAGAAAGTGTCACTTTAACTTGAAAAAGTTTAATTTATATTGAGAGTTTTAAAGTCTTATTATGGTCAGCGAAAAAATTAAAGCAATCTTGAATCTTCTGAGAATTCGGCAGTATTATAAAAATATATTAATATTTATAGCCATTTTCTTTAGCGAAAAGTTATTAGAATTCAACCTATATCCAAATATTATTATAGGATTTATTTTATTATGTTGTGCTTCTTCTATAAATTATATTATTAACGATATTAAAGATATTGAAAAAGATAGAATGCATTCAGAAAAAGAAAAGAAAAAACCACTCGCTTCTGGAGAACTCTCTGTTTCTTTTGCTATAATCTTGTTATTTATACTTTCAGGACTAATAATTGTAGGGTTTTTATTATTTATTCAAGACTTTATATTCATCCTTACTTTACTTTTGCTCATAGCAACAGGCCAGTTATATAATCTCGTGTTAAAAAATTTTCCCTTCGTTGATCTGATAACATTATCATTTGGATATATTTGGCGAACTCTTGCAGGATGTGTATTAATTGGATTTCTGATTAGCCCCTGGCTATTTTTAGCCATTTTTGAGGTAGCAATGTTCTTAGTGATCGCAAAAAGAAGGGGTGATTTGCTCTATTTAGGAAAAGATAAAGCATCTGAACATAAAGAAGTGTATAACCAATATTCTCAAGAATTACTAGTACAACTCCATAATATGATGGCAACTGCTCTATTCATTACCTATTCCTTATATCTCATAAACAAGTTCAATTTGAATTTATTTGGTACTGGTAATGTAAACATATACGAATATATAGTGATTTTATCCATACCTTTTGCCCTTTATATCATCATGAGATTTATATATTTAACATCGCAAAAACCAGAGATTGCTCGACATGCTGAAAAGATCTTTTTTGATAAAGGTATCATAATTGCAGGAGGAATTATTTTTTGTATTTTGCTTTATGCTTTCTATTATGATAATATTATTACATTTTTATTCCCTTAATATTTCCTAGGTTCTTAAAAGTGGCTTCTATAAAATTAGATTTACATGTACATACAACTTATTCGAAGGATTCGTTGATTCATCCCAAAGATGCAGTAAAAATAGCAATGAAAAAAGGTTTAAATGGTCTTATGATATGTGACCACAATACCTTAAAAGCATACCGAATTTTAAAAAAGGAACGATGTAAAGATTTTATCATTATTCCTGGAATGGAAATTGAAACACATATAGGTGAAGTAATTGCATTATTTATTGAAGAAGAGATTACTACAAAAAACAATAATTTCTTTGCTATCATAGAACAAATAAAAGATAATAATGGATTAGTGGTAATACCTCATCCCTTTGACTTTCTAAGATCTAACCACTTAAAATTAAGCCTATTAAATGAAAACACAGTAAAGAAGTGTATTGATGGAATTGAGATCATAAATTCACGAATCATTCTAAGAAGATGCATTAATAAAGCGAGAAAATATAACGAAAAATTCAATCTTTTTGAAACTGGTGGTTCGGATGCACATCTCAAAAATGAAATTGGAAATGCTTTCACTATTGTACGAGATATTGATGATTTTTCTCTTGATAATGTCAGAAAAAGTTTATTGAAAAAAAAATCAAAGAGCGCTGGAAGATTATCAAATCCCTTAGTTCATGGAATAACTGTACTTAATAAAATAAAAAAGGGATTGTATTTTTAGATTATTATAATGTCATCCGAAAAACCGCAAATTTTTGTAGTAAAAACTTCGCCAAAAACGGTGTTAGATGATTACGCAAGATTAATGGAAATGGCGAATTATGAAAAATTTTATTCTAAAAATGAAAAAACGGTTATTAAATTAAATCTTAGTTGGTCAAAATTCTTTCCTTCTTGCTCTAGCCCTCCATGGCAAGTGGAAGGCGTTCTTAAAAAGATGATTGATGATGGCTACGACCCAAAAAAAATCTTCACAGCAGAAAATAGGACTGTAGTCACGAATATAGCTAAAGGATTAAAAGGAAATAAATGGGGGCCCATAATTAAAAAGTATGGTACTTGGTTTGTGCCGTTGACAAGGATTAAATTCGTGCCATATGAATCCGAACGTTCAAGATTTATTCAATTTAAAAATCAAACATTACACGTTTTAGATTCAAAAATATTCCCTAAGGGTTTTACCATTCCTCAATTTTACGTTGGTAAGAATATCATCCATACCCCGACAATGAAAACACATGGTCATACGGGAGCCATAGGAGGAGATATAAAACAAACTGAAAGCGAAATGAAGAACGGTGGGATTACTTGTTCGATGAAGAATGCCTTCGGTGGGCTTTTAACAAAACGACGGCATTTTAGTCACCAATTCATGTCGGAAGTCTTAGTTGATTTGCTGATTATCCAAAAACAAATCCATCCAAACATTATGGCCGTTGTAGATGGAACCGTGTGCGGTGATGGAGCTGGTCCAAGAACGATGATACCCCGCATAAAAAATTATTTGCTTGCTGGCTACGATCAAGTTGCAGTAGACGCTGTTGTTGCACGAATGTTAGGATTTGAACCCATGAAACTTCCAGCAATTAAAATGGATCACGATGAAGGATTAGGATGCGGCGATTTCGACCAGATAGATATAATTGGAGAAGACGTATCAAATATTAATTGGAATTTTAATGTAAAACGAAGCCTCGTTATTTGGGGCGATCAAATGGTAAGAAAAGGTGCTTTATCCTTTTTAAATCCGTTAATGCATAATAAAATCTTTTTTGCTCTGCCAATATTAGGTTCTTTAATATTTCATGATATGTTATGGTATCCGACTATTGGCAAGCAACGCGTAAAGAAGTATATGAAAACTGAGTGGGGCAAAACTTTTAAAAGTTATACTTCAAAAACTCCAGGAAAAATGAATAAATTCTCCTAGTGTAATAACCTTTTAATTTCTTCTTTATAATCATAATCCGGGGTAAATTTTTTAACTTTAAAGTTGATAAAAAATTCTATAGAACCTCCTTTTCTTAATAATGGAGATTTAATGATCCCATGAGGGAATAATTCTATTGTTTTTGACCAATTTATTAAATCAAAAAGAATGTTCTGAAGCTTTTCTTTGTCTTTAATGATCTTAAATTTTGCTTCTTTGTAAAAATCAGTTTCAAAAATCGGTTTTACGAGAGTGATAATATCTCCATTATCTTTTATTAATTTTTTAATGTTGGGAAGTACTGCTCTAAGTGATGCAAATGTAATATCCATTGTAGCGACATCTATACGTTCTTCGAAGCGATTTAAGTCTCGCGCATCAACTCCCAACATGGGGATTACCTTACTTTTCATTTTTTCACATCTTAATGAGGGATGAAGCAGATCTTCAGCGATATCAATGGCATATACCTTTTTTGCACCATGCTTTAATAAACAGTCAGTAAAACCACCAATTGAGGCGCCAAGATCAACACATATCTTATCGTTAATATCAATATTAAAATTCCTTATAGCAGCTTCTAATTTAAGGCCCCCCCTTCCCACGTAGGGATATTCTGCTTTTAATTGAATATTTGCTCTATTGTCTATTTGCTTTCCTGGTTTCACTATTTCAGTATTATTTACAAGTACGAATCCATTTTTTATTAACCATTGTGCCTTTGCTCTGCTTTCAACAAGACGTCTTTCGACAAGTAATAAATCTAATCGCTCTTTCATATATCGTTATAGAGAATTTTATTTATTATTTATTTGTTTATTTCTTTCATCAATGACTTTTGCTAATCCTGCGCTTAATCTTCCTATTTGCACTTTCAATGATGCATTAGCCCCAGCTCTCTTATGCAATTGTCTTAAAAGTAGTCCAAAAGCAATGAGCGTTATAAAAGTAATGGGAAAGACAAGATAGATGTTTAAAATGCCTAAAAATAAGAAATATAAAATATTGTGTGTTAAATATGTCAGAAACGAATAATATGAAAAGTAAAATAGAAATTTATAACTTTTTTCCACTTTAATTATCTCATACTCTTCTATACTGAATAATATTGAGATTAGTGTTAATTCAATACCCATTGCATATATCATCCATGATAACGTCCCTCTATTAAGAAAATCGGGAAACCTTCTCATCCAATCAAAACTCCCTTTATTTAATGAATATGGTAATTGAATAAAAACGCCGCAAATAATCATTATTATTCCAATAATGAGGCAAGGTAATAGAAGTCTATATTTTAAATATCTCTTTCTCTCAATTTCGTTTGTCATATGAATTATCTCATGGATTATATCTCCAATTACAGTTCCAATTAAAAAGAAAGTAAAAAATGTCAAAAATGGATCTTGATCTAAAGTATTATACAAGATATAGAACAACACGCCGCCAATATTTAACTGTCCTTGAAATTTCGATAAAAATATAACTAAAAATTGATCAACCACCCAAAAAATGATTGCCACGATAATTCTGAACGCTTTCGATGTTTTTAATAGAGGCCATGCCATAAAAAGCGAGAATGAGATTGTTAATAAAATAAACCACTTCCAAACATCCGTAATATCTCCAGAACCAATGGTAACAAACACATTGAAAAATAACGCAATTATTAAAATAAAGAATGCTCTGAGCAAATACTCGTTTCTTAAGACATTTTTATTATAACTTTCATTTATCTTCATCATTCTATTTCTATAAGATAGCATGGTGCTCACTCCACTGATAAATAAAAAGCCTGTCGTACCTAAAATTGCATATGACGAGTACATTATGTCAGTTATCCATAAATCTGCCTCTCTTATCCACCAAATTTGAATGTGATATAAAAACATGCAGACAATAGCAAATCCACGGAGGATATCAATACTTTTTATTCTCTTCATGAGTGTACACTTTTATAATTCAGGATTATATTTAAATTGAAGTCGTTCAATAAGTATCATTGACGATTTACTTAAAGTAATCTCTCTATTCAACAGTTTATTTACTAAGTTTTTTAGGAAATCTAATGAATTTCCATTTTCTCTTGTGAAATGATTTTCATAATGAATTAATCTAATTTTTTTATTTTTTATATCACTAAATATTTTGATATAATTCTCATCGTTGATTTCTATTCCGTCTCTTAAAGCTAATATTAGAGCTGATGCTTCATCCTTAGGAAGTTTCTTTTTTTTTCCATTTATATTTATTTTTGAAGATTTCCTTTCGTCAATTAAATATACTTTCATTTTTTCTCTTTCTTTCAGCCGAGAGTATAAATTAATTACCAATTCTAAAGCCGTGGGAAATACACCTATTCCAATTTTAAATATTAGGTTCATTAAATCTCCACTCTCGTCTTGTAGGAACTCAATGTAATCATTAATGGTTTTAAATAGAGCGTCTATATTGAAAAATGTATGAGAATCTAGATAGTAATCATCAAGGAATATGGCTAGACCAACATGCTTACTGCCTGGATCTATTGAGAATGTTAATTCTGAATACTCTTCTTTATAACCAATCTTACATACTGCCAAGATTTTTAATATATATTTATGGAGATCTTCCTCTTGAGAGAAAGCGTGGATGATTACAATTTCTTCATTTGGATTCTCGATTTTATCAACTTCTTCTGAAGTCGTAAGTATCAAACAAGGCAAGTTTGGTATTTTATCACTAATATTCAATATCTTAAAAGCTACATTTAAAGAAGTTAATTGCTTATTTAGCTTATAAAAAAATTTTAAATTCTCAGATAATAAAAATATTTTACTTCTCAAATCATAAATAATAATTATCAATAAAATTAAAAAGTTTTAATTATAGATTTTCATTGGTATGAATTAAACTTATATTTGCTCTTTATACGCTCCATATAAACTGCGTAAAGAAATTTTTTCTAACTGTTCATATGTGTGTTGTTTAAACATTCTTTCAAAAAATTTTTTTAATTGTATATCCAACTTATCGGATCTTGTATATTCATCACGACTTGCACCACCTAATTCGGAATATATTGCCTCAAATGTTATATCTGGGGTTTGTGAAATTAAATCTAATGTTTTTATCCGCTGATACTTCATTACAGCTTCTTTATAATTTTTTACGCCAAAAACCTTGGTACCATATTTAGGTTTGCCATCTGAATAATAACCGAAAAAGGAATTACGGAATATATTTCCACTTGAAAAACCTGTTAATTTAGCAACCTCATCAGAGCCGATATTATAAGTGAACCATTGCTCCCATTCATATCTTAGATGACCTCTAATTAATCTCCCATTCTTTATATCATATATAATTTCTTTAATGGAATCAATGTTAATATTTGGGATTTTAACTGAATGAATGGCATATTTAAGCTCTGAAAACTTAACTTTACCAAACCATTTCGAACCTAATCCTTCTTTAAAGAAATCTCTTGAAACTTTTATGGTCTGAACAATATCTAATTGAGTAATTTTTGGATTGGATTGAATCAAGGATAATACAACTGGTTTTAAAAATTTTTTTTGTGCTTTCTTAAAACCATCCCAGAATTGACTGATTCGTGCGTTAACTATAGAATATTTTATATCTTCATCATAATTATCTCTTAAAAGCTTGGTTATTTCTTTTATGTTATACCCCATTGATATTAAAAACGCAACATCGTATAGAGGTATGGATACATAATCCAAAATACCCTCCAATTTTGCATTTGGATTTAAACCAACATCAAAAACAGTACCAATTAATAAATCTCCTTTTTCATCAACTCTACCCTTGTATGTATATTTTTTTTTATAGTATTGTTCCCGGTTAGCGCTTTCTCTAAATGTCCTGTGAACTTCTACGATTTCCATCTTAAAATAATCCCTCAATAATATTTTGACCATTTGTTCTCTTATTATCTTTTTTTGATGCTTGTGCAATTTTTTATACACATCAAGAAATTCATTCAATGAATCACATCCATATATTTCAAGTTCCCGCTCATATTTTTCATTAGCTACTACTTCCTCCATCACTATAAAGAGTAATTTTTCGATCGGTCTGGATGGCGCTTTCATATCTTTAAAATAACTAATTAAAACATCTTTAATATGTCCTTCAAATCTTCCATCTTTAGTTGAACGAGTACGACCTATATATTCGTCCGTTTTAGATAGTTTAACTCCAGTGAGAGGACTAATGATGTATATTATTTCAGCGTATTTGTGTACATTTTGATTTACCCATTCTATAAATTTTTTATGATCTCTAGTATAATAGTTAGGCTCGTTAGGATCTACTATGAAATCATCCATTTGTTTTTGAACCATGAAAGCTCCGTATATGGGTAGGTCCTTTTTCTCCACTAAATCAAGAAGTTGTGAACTGGCGGCAATAAAAGCAGCCTTTTCATATTTGGTCTCAAAGGTTTTTTGAGCGATCTTTTTAAATATTTTTACTTTTATATTTTCCGATTCTGCAATGTTTTCAATTTTCTTTTGTATTAATTTTAAAGGCTCCCTTGTATTTGATGACTTCCTTTGCTGAAATGATATTATACTACTATTGTTTCTAAAAGTTTTTTCCTTATCAGCAGGCTCAATTCTTTCCACGCTAACGCAATCTTTAAATACATCATCACTTTCATCTAATTCAGCAGAATTTATATAACCTTTAAAATTTATTATGTTGTTATTTCTCGTGATTAAAAAATCTTCATTTACAATGCAATTTTTTATAGATTTTTTAGGACTATATATAATTTGGTCTTTCTTTTCTGGATCATTAATGTTACATCCAAGAGGATTTTTTTTCTCAATTCTCATATTTTTTTCCTTTTTTACCATTTTAATCAATCATTTATTTCAATAGTTATATATCCTCTAATACACACATTTTTGATATCTTTTGGAACCCATTAGCGACATTGATTTCGTTAATTAATATATAACAATTTCGATATATATATTTTTGGTATAAGAAATTTTTCCTTTATATATTAACTAAATATTAACGTGACGTTGTCATTTTTTCAATAACTATTTTTCGCCCTATATATATATTCTATATTAAAAACTATATACCAACCTTTAAAAAAATAAAAATCGAAATCAAGGAAGAAAATCATTTAAAGATCGTTAATTCGTGAATGATCAACATTACAATCATATAATACACGATCAGGAGTAATATAAAACTGATTGTTGCAATAGAGATCTTTCGAACGAAATTTATTTCTAGATTAGACTCTTTTTTATTAGTCTTATCTGTCCTAATTCTGGGAAAAAAAAACCCCGTATTTTTACTATATTCCATGAAATTTGTGTTGAATTTTTTCACTAGACACCATTCCTCGTAATACGAATAGAGACAAATGAGATACGTAAAAAAGCCCCAAGAAACTATTTCACCCGTTCGAATTCCGAGATCACTAAAATTAGGAATGTATAAAGTAAAAGGGAAAAACATCAGAATAATACCTAAATTTTGCGGATGCCGGATGTACTTATATAAACCCGATTGAATTAAAGCCGTTCCTTCTATTTTTTGTTTCACCATGGTTAATAAACCCGCTAAAAATAAACTTGATCCTAGAATAAATAGGAAGATTTCGAGTGCAATAAAAAATGGAATCAATTCAATTGGTACGACATAATAAGCTCTAATCCAACGAGCATTATAATTTCCAATAAAAAGCCAGGAAAGATAAGAAAGACTACCAAAAACTATAAACATTGGTGCTAGAATTCCAACTATTATTGGAATACTTAATAAAAAAGAAACAATTCCAAGAGCTATTTTTATTAAAACGTGAGTTGTTTTTTCCATCATCTATTAACACATCGCAAATATATTATAAAAATATTAGTAAAAAAAAAAAGATATTATTATATATTTATTTAAGTGCTTATGGAAGAGTACCATATTGATCTCCATAAATTCTCCACTCATCACCAAGGTTCCAACCATTACCATAAGTATTACAGAGTGTAGTAGTCGCATGGTTAACATTATAATTTCCTTGACATAAATCATACCAAAAAGCCCGCATGTAATCATCAGAATCCGCAGGGGTCGAAATTGTAGCACCTACAAATGCTGTTGCGCCATAATCCACAAATGCCTTTGCCATAGTCGGATTTGTACTTGGTGGCTTGTAATATCCAAAACAAGTATCAGACATTGCTATAGTGTCCCATGGCTTCACGTCAATTTCTACATTTCCTTGAGTCGAGTGATACCAAAGAGCTTCAATCTCGCTTGGGTAAATATAACCTACACATGAATAAACCCACCACCACCATACTCTAACCCATTGCCAGACTTCCCAATAAGGTCCTCCATGCGTACCCATAGAATAGGCTAACACATTGCGGCTATATCCTTGCCCGAGTTCTATTCGATCCTTGTTATAATATTGAAGGTCGCTTTTTATTTGAGCTTCACTAGGATGCAATCGATAGATTCCAATTTGAATAGTTGAGTAAGGTTCCCAATAATCATCTGGTAATTCATCTGGATATGAAACACCAAAATCATATGCTTCGTGTGAAATCCCATATTTCGTAAATGAGATTCCTAATGTTTCATAATTATTTTCTTCGAAATATTTTTGATTATCAATAGTTAATTGATTGAATACTTGATTGTCTTCAAAAATTATTTCAGTCGCTCGAATATTTGTGTTAAGCTGGTCTGGTTCAAAGGAATGTGGAAATAAAGGAGTAATCTCACTATAGCCTTGATCATGAATTCCTTCATAGCATAATTGAGAATCCCCCCCATCAAATGCTAAATCAATCTGAATAGAATTTGGAAGGAATAGTAAATCCATAAAAAAACCCTTCTCGTAATCGTCTAAATTATAGCTGAAAAAATAGTTATTTTCGATATCTAATTCGACATGTCCTCTTACTTGAATATCTTCGAATATGCAAATTCGATCTTTCAATGATATTTTAATATCAATCAAGGATTTTTTATTTTTAGCGAGATAAAGGTGACCATTCTCTTCATATTCAATTGGGAGAGTATTTGTGCTAATAATCCTATAACCAGATAGCTCTACACTCAACTCAAATTTCTCTGACTGATATCGTTCAACAGAGTCCCATATTGTTTTTAATAGATCTGTTTGAGAAGAATTTTTAGTATCTAAATCGTTTTGATCGTCAAGTCTATTAACATTTATGGTTATCAACTGAGTAAAACACACTGGTATAACTGTCACGATTATCAATGTTAGAATCGCAATTTTTCTTTCAATTTTCATAAATTTCACCTTGAAAACTTTAGTTTTTTATTTAAAGATGGTTAGTCAATGTTTTTTAAATGATAATTTAAATATAACGAAATTTTGTGTTTAAAATATTATCCTTTTTTTAAGAAATTTTGGTTATTATTAACTATTTTTGAGTGATATTTAAATCTTTACATATATGTCCCTTCTTATTTTTTAATAAACTTGTCCCACTAAAAAAAATTTAAAAAAATAGTCCTGAGGTAAATAGAATTAACTAAAGAGAATGTCAATTCTGTATACTTTTCCTTAAATCCTATATGATAAACAGCCAAGATTTTTAACACGTATTTTTTGAAGTCATCTTCTTGAGTGAATGCATGGATTTTTACAATATCATCGTTTGGATTCTCGAATTTCTCAAGTTCTTCGGAAGTTGTGAGAATTAAACAAGGTAAATTTGGAATTTTATCTTCAATATTTAAAATTTTAAAAGCTATATTTAAAGAAGTTAATTCCTTATTTAGCTTATAAAAGAATTTTGAATTCTCACTGAGTAAAAATATTTTACTTCTCAAATTATAAATAATAATTAACGGTAAAATTAAAAAGTTTTAATTATGATTTTTCCTACACCAAAATTAAGCGCTCTATTTAAAGATATAACCCTTTTTAATGGGCTTTTTTCTGTGTATGGTGATTTTGGAGTTGGAAAAACGATATTTGCTCTTCAAACAATTATCAACACTGCAAAAATAGGAAAAACTGTTTTATATGTTTACAGTAAGAAATCTTTTCCCATAGAAAAAATCAATAATTTACTTGAAACAAATTCTATTGGTACACCATCTGAAGTCCTTAACAATATCTTGTCAATTCAATCTGTTTCATTCAAAGGTCTAAGAAATATTTTTTTGAATTTGGATTTTTTAAACTTAAAAAAAAAAAAAACCAATAAAGATTACTCTCTTGATTTGATCGTTATTGATTCTATTACGGATTTATACCGATTAGAATTAAATAGAGATAAAAAAGAAAAGAATTTAAACCTTAATTATCAATTAAATCTTATTTTAG
>Ga0180433_10004528_pt1 | contig 19442 bp, 18 predicted proteins | sample SS_ome_8_FD_132980 | JGI IMG/M metagenome (GOLD analysis project Ga0180433, IMG submission 132980) | Hypersaline lake sediment archaeal communities from the Salton Sea, California, USA - SS_1_D_1 metaG | ecosystem: Environmental > Aquatic > Non-marine Saline and Alkaline > Hypersaline >... | reverse complement strand
TGTGGAGGAGCCCCGCGCCCGACCCACCGCACCTTGAGTGGTTTCCCAGTCGAGCAATGCGAGCGCTGCGGTGCATCGATCGCTACCACCCGCCGCCCCCAACCACGCCGTATCGTGTCGGGACCACCTACCGAAGCAGGCGACCTGTCGGCTGCCCAGCAACTCTCCGAGGGATTGACCCTCGACGAGGCCAAGCTCCTGCTGACCCACGCCATCAAGAGCCGCACCCCCGTGATCCTTTGGGGTTCCCCTGGTATCGGGAAGACCGCCATCGTCAACGATGTGGCCCAGGATCTCGGCAAGGACCTCGTGACCCTGGTGCTCTCCATCTACGAGCCCCAGGACGTCGGTGGAATCCCGAAACCCGTGGAGATGGAAACGCGCCCGCGTACCAAGGCGGGGCAGAAGAAGGCTGCGGGCCGGAAACAGGAGTTCTTCGACTACCTGCCTCCGCGGTGGATCGAAGACCTGGGCGACACCGGCATCCTCTTTCTGGACGAACTCACCACCGCGTCCCCCAGCACCCAAGCCGCGGCACTGCGTATCCTGGGTGAGCGCGTCGTGGGCTTCAAGGAGCTACCGGAGAATGTCGCCGTCATCGCAGCCGCTAACCCTGTCGCGGAAGCAGCCGTCGGCGAGGCTCTCGCACCACCACTGGCCAACCGCCTGATCCACATCAAATGGCCCACCCCCTCCCCCACGGAATGGGGCGCGTGGGTCCGCAAGAGGATGGATCTCAAACCGGGCACCCTCCTCGACAACATCGTCCAGGGCATCACTGCTGGGGCCCCTCAGGTCTTCCTGATGTACCCGGGCCGGGTCGCCGACGCCCCGACGGACAAAGGATGGGCCTCGCCGCGTATGTGGTACCGCGCCCTCCAAGCCCTCGACGAGTATTACGGCCCCCAGTACAAGGGCCCGCTGGACAAGATCGGAAAGGCTCTCATTGGCGGGGCGGTCGGTGACGACCAGGCCATCGCCATCGACGCCTACCTCAACCGACCTGTCACGGCCGAGGACGTCTTGGCTGGGCGTAAGGTTCCGCAGGGGAAGGCGATTCAGCTTTTCATCGGGATGGGCGAGATGATCACCGGGGACCCCGACAACCTGGAACTCCGGAAGAAAGTCGTACGCCGTATTGGGGAAGCTGCCGAGAATGAGAACCTCCGCGAGGAGGCTAGCTCCTTCCTGACCAAAAAGGGACCCGACGGGACCCTATGGGCGCAGACCCTTCTCAACACCATAAAGACCAGCAAACCGGACGCCACTACTGAGATGCTGGTCATCTTCCAGGAGTACCCCACTCTGCTAGAGGTCCTGAAGTCCACCAGCCGCGTCAAAGGAAAGTCCGACTAGGACCCTCGGTCGCCCCGAAGCCTCCACGGAGAGGGAGTTTATGAAGGTCGATCCCGAACTGTGGGTCCTGGTGCACGATGGTCTACCGGACGCGCTGGATGTAGAGGTCATCCCCGACGAGGTGTTCGAGTACCTGGCGTCGGTGGACCACCCTATCCGAGTGCGAACCAAGGTGGCCCGACGGCCGGACGTGCCGGAGCACGTGTGGGAGACTCTACTCGAAGACCCCCACGACCTCGTGGTCAACTACGCCCACAGCAACCCAATCGCGCCGCCGGAGTTCCTTCGGGAGCAATGGGCCGAGTTTGCCACCATCGACTCTCCGTTGGCACGGAACCGCCTCGAAGCCATCTGCACCAACCCAAGGGTGCCAGCCGACGTGCAGCTTGCCGCCGTCCGTCTCCTGCGCCAGCACCCGCACTTGATCCTGGTGTACGGTGGGGAACTGGTCCACAACAAGAACCTCACAACGGAGGCCGCTCAGGAGTTGGCCAAGGCCCCGCGGTACTCAGGGGACCAACCGATTCGGGAACGTCTTATGGACAAGCTGAAGCAGATGTCGAAGGGGAAGTTGGCGGCGAAGAAGGCAGCAGCGAGTAAACGAAGGAGAGGCCGAGAGAGGTAGGGCATTCCCCCATGCTCCGTCCCTGGGGTAGTATGGGCGGATCACGTACCCAGGAGGAACCCATGGCCAACGCCGCCGACGCTATCAGTGAACTCGACACGATCCTGAAGACCCCCCACGCCCTGACGCCGCGGGACCTAGCCCCCACACGGCAGAACCCGGACTCCATCAGGCAGTTGTTCCGGGCCATGAGCCGGGCGAGCCAGGCCCTGTCGCTCCTGAACCAGCCGAATCAGGCTTCGGTTTCCCTGCTGCGTGCCCGCTTCTCAGGGGGCGACACCTCGATCGACCTGAACACCGACACGGTGGTCGGGGTGGACACGTCGGGAGGTCCCGTTACTGTAACGTGCCCGCTGTCGACCCTGGTGCCGAACGACGGGTTCCTCCGCGAGTTCTACGTGTGGCACGCCTCCGGGAGCAACCCGTTGATCGTCGAGTTGACGGCCCCTGAAACCTTCCCCCAGGGCCACACCCGGGTCATCCTCGCCAACCCGGGCGACGTGGCTCACCTAGGGGCGATCACCGGGCAATGGGGCTCCATTGCACACGAGGAGATCTACACGCAGGTAGGTCGCACCAACCCCTGGGGTGCGGCGAATTTCGCGGGCGGCGGAGCAGTGCCGTTCGACCTGAGCTTCTTCCAGGTGAACCCCGAGGTCATCTCCTGGGACATCGGTACTCCGACCCGCATCGTCATCGGGTCCTCAGGCGTCTACCGCGTCGGGTACTGGTTTAGCATCGACTCGACGGGAGGGGCAACCTGGAACTGCACCTCCACCATACGCCGTAACGGTGCCGCTCTGCTCACCGAGACCCAGATCATCACCGGGAACTTCGGCGGCGAGGACCAGGGCGCTTCCGTGGGGCCCGTGTACCTGCAGCTTGATGCGGGTGACTACATCGAGTTGATTCTGAACCAAACCAGCCTCACCGGAAGCCTGCTGAACGCTACCATCTCCGTGCTGACCCAGTTGTAGAGCCATGACCACTCCAGGGTAGATCGAGAACCTACAAAATGGCGATCACCGGATCTATCGGAACGGCCGCCCTCGATTGGACTTGTACGCGGACCACCCTAAACCCCCTACCCACAGCATACATGGATTTCCCCGTATCCTTCTCTCCTGCGCTAGGATACAAGTGATCGTTCCCATCAAACTCGACCAGCGTTTTATGCGAATGCAAAAACAGATCGTAGACAAAATCCCCCAACCTGTACTCGAACGTGTGGTCCACCCCACGACGTGAAAGTTCCTGCCTTAGGTTTTCGTACTTCCAAGCCTCCCGCTTTCTGAGTGTTTCCTCTGGGCTGCAAAGATTTCCAGATGCCCGTAATCCTCCCTTCCTAGCACCTTCGCGACGTCCTGGAGTAACACTCGACCGTGATGCACAACTCCTTGAGCAGAACGTCGCGGACCGACGGCGAGTAGACGTTGTGAACGTCTTGCCGCAGCACGGGCAAGCCTTCTCGACCAGCCGCGCCTTCTTCTTCTTGGCATTCCCGTGCCTCGCCGCGCACGATGTACTGCAGAAGAACCGAGTACGTCCACGCCGACGTTGCCGGTTCACTTCACCAGTGCGCCGGTCGAATTCCTTCCCACAGAGTGAGCAGGTAAGCCGTTCCATCTCTTCCTTACTTTTGTATGGAGGCGTGGGGAGTCGAACCCCAGTCCTAGTCAGTCCTTCACTCGGGGCGCTACGTGCGTAGTCTCTGGTTCGGCAGGGACACCTATCTGGCGGTTGCCGGGTATCTAATCCGGCTTGGCCCACCAGCAGGCATACCCGTCTATTCCGTGGTGTCAGCGGTCTTTCCCACAAAGGCCTGGCGGCGCTGTCATCCCTTAACGGCGGGAAACCGGCCCTCGCCTTGGGTGGCAAGGCACGCTGCTAGGCAGCGCGAGCGAGAGCAGCCTCGGGAGCACCGAAGTGCCCCTGGATGACGTTGTCAGTGTCGGTTATTAGACAGTGTAGTCGGATTTTAACGAGGCCATCCGACCAACCTCGACACGCTCCCCGGGCGACGGTTCTGCCAGTCGAAACCGTAACGCCCCCGAAATGTCAAAGAGCATGAGGGTTGCTGGTTGGGGTAGGGTAATCGCGAGCGCCTACCTGCGACGACTGCTCCAACCAGCAAAAGTTTGCGCCGGTCTCTCCCGGCTGTCACGCCTAGCGTATTGGAGATTCTCCGTGCGCGCAACCTATCTCCGGCGTTCGAGTTTTGGTCTGTGGGTCCGGCACCGTTGCCCCCGCCGGATCGTGGGAGCCCTGGAGGAGGTTCCTTTGTCTCAGTCTGCCACCCTACCTCCAGGCTAGGGCCTCGCAAACTCCGTAGGTCGGTCCGTTCACTCGCTGTTACTAAGCACTGCCTACGGCACGGGGGGAGGTTCTCATATCCGCTGGGCCCCTCCCGTGAGGTATCAAATACTTGTGCCGGTCTCTCCCGGCTGTCACGCCCCTCGGAGTTTTCCGGTTGCCAACCAGAGGGAGAGCCTAGGTCCCATCCGGTCCCCGGGTGCTTAGAGGACGTTTCTCGCACCAGCATCGGGCTGGTCGTAGCCAGCGAAATCTATCCCTACTCGCCCGGAGGCCACCCCCAGTGTACCGAGCGAGCAGGGCCTGCGGTAACCCGCAGGAGAGGAATCGTGGAGCCCCTGCTGCAAAGGGGCTCCCTGCGCTCTGGCCGCACGATAGCGGGGACAGGATTCGAACCTGTGACCTGGGAGTTATGAGCCCCCCGAGCTACCGACTGCTCCACCCCGCGATGATGGGCGGCGCAAGGATCACCTTGACGCCGCCCAAAACGAAAGAACGAGCTAGGCAAACCCAGCATCCGGGGGCGAACCCGGTCGTATCAGTATAGCCGGACCTCTACTCATCCCGGAAGCCTCCGTCGTGCTTGCCGGTGACCATGCAGAACCCGTCCGCGTTCTTTTCCCCGAATGCGAGTCTGCAGGTATCCGCTCGACCGCACACGTCGCACGTAAATGAGCGCGGGTACTTCGTGTTTCCTTGCTCCACGAACTGCAGGATCGCACTTTCCCGGATCGCCGCGGTCTTTCGCAGAGCGCGCTTTGCCGAGTGGAGCGCACCTACCCACCCCACCCGGCGAACCAGCCTCACGGGCCGAATACCCACACCCTGTACTGTACGGGGCGGGAGATCCAGCACCACTCGCGTACCGTCTTCGTCGTCCTCGATCGACCATGTCTCGCCAGGTATGGCCACATCGAATCGGACGTCCTCGCCGAGGCTGGGCCTTCGCGAAAGCAGAAGGATCACCCATGCAAGAATGGCGACCAATATAACTACACCTAACACGGCTAACGGCATGGAAAATTTTTCCTAGCTAGGGTAGATCGACCTCGCGGACCCCCTCCTCCGACACAGTTCCAGGTTCAACGTCCGCCGAGTCCAGAACTTCCTCCCGACTGTAGGTAACCGATCGTTGCGGGACCACGTGGTACAGCCTACCGTCCTCTACCTCCCATACGTCAGAGGTCGCCCCGATCCTGTCCTGCCGGAACACGTCGCGCCAATCCACAACCTCCAGCCGCGCCCCCTGAAACCGGTGCCGTGGGATTCGCACCACCAACTCCTGCAGAAACTTGGGCGTGTGTACAAGACACCCGGCGGAGGAGTCCTCAAGTTCGATCCCTTCCCCGTGGGCCCACCCGTCCGAAATCTTAGAGTGCACCTTCAGGGGGCTCGCCCCGATCCTTCCCTCGAATCGGTAGAACTCGTCCGCACTAATCGCGTCCTGCACAAAGCGGAGCAGGAATGGGCGGTCCCCTTCCGCAGCGTAGATGTGCAGACGGATAGTCGAGAAGCGGCGGGGTGATCCTATTGACATTGTGCAGCCTCAGAAGATTGTGGGGTCCGGGCGCTTCGCACCTTCCAAAGCCCGGAACACCCGGACCCCCTGCGCCGCGTCGGCCACGAGCCAACGCACTGTCGGAATCTCCCTTAGGAGAGGAAGTTCTTGCTGGGCTTGAACTTGACGACCTTCTTCGCCTTCACCTTCACCGGCTCCCCCGTATGCGGGTTGCGGCAGGTGCGTGCCCCGCGCTTGGCGGGCTTGAAGGTGCCGAAGCCCATCAACTGGACAACGCCACCCTTCTTGACGGTTTTCTTCACCAGGGCGGCGACCGCATTCACGGCACGGGTAGCCGCCGCCTTGGTCTCGATACCGTTGTCCTTCTCCTTCACCAGGGCCTCAATAAACTCGCGCTTGTGCATGTTCCTTCTCCCTAAGAAGACTATGGGGGCATTGGCTACCGGCTCATACCCGGTCGGCTATCTATAGCCGTACCGGTGCCCCAACGGTAGCCTGGGGCTAGTTGACGTCCAAAGCCATCTCGGAGGCTTCGTATTCGAGAAGGAGGACGACGGATGAACCCTAGCGAATCCCCGGAAAGAACGCTCGCCGCCGCTGTCGCTGCCGAGGCTCTTCTGGACGGGGCGGAGGCCCACGAACGCTGGGCGTCCCGTTGGAACGCGATAACCTTTATCCTGACCTCTGGGCTCGGATGGAGCGTGACGTGGTGGCTCGTACATGGGTGCAGCAGCATAGGATGGGGCATCACCGCAATTGTCATGCTTGCTCTGTTCGGGTTCGGTGAGCTTTTCCGGTCGGCCCACAAAAAAATACGGGACCAGATGCTAGACGAAGCTCAGGCCCATCTCCGTGAAGCCCAGAAAAGCAGAGGTGGCGGCCCCCTAAAGGGGTGATGGGTTCGCATCGTTACAGCCCACGATGTAGTAGATATCCTCCAACGCTTTGCCAGGGTCGACGACCTCCCCCGTCAGCAAGCTCACCACCCGCTCCGGCTCTGGCGGCCGCGGTTCCCGGTGCATAAGAGCGGCCAGGACCGCCAGGATATCTCCGTGACAAGCCTTCGGGGCGCAGAAGCAGCCCAACGTCTTGCCGTGCAGCTTCTTCACCCTTTCGTAGTAGTCGGAATCCAGCAACGCCCGCTGCCGTGCATACGCCTCGAACATCCGCAGAACCACCCCGCGGGACATAGGCCTACCACATCGAGGGCAAGGCCCCCCTATCCGGAAAGGGTTGCCGAAGTACCCTGTAAACCCGTGCCCTTGCCGCCCGATATAGACGTCATAGTACGGGTGAAGACCTGTCTGCGTGACGGCATTGATATTGATCACCCGAGTAGGGGTGACCGTCCTGCGGTCGAATAGATCCATAGCTGCTCCGTTCCGTGCTCCATTCCATCCAAACCACGTAGCCGGTACGATACAACGGCAACGACCGGATCCGTTGGAGACCACGACCATGGCGCGAACCCTTGGCATTGCCTTCCCGCTCATCGACACCGCTGAGTACGACGTTGGGGACTGGCTACCTGCCACCGGACGGCAGATCCCCCTAGAGGTCACAAACCAATTCGGGGCGGCCAACTTGAACCTAACACTGCCCTTCCCTAGAGTCGCGGTCGGGGCCGCCGTGAATTGTCTCCCAACCATCGACGGTCCGTTCGTGAACCCTACAATCGTGCCAGGGATGGAGAATGTAGGCGGCTCATCCCAAGGCATCATCGGGTTCTCAGTCCTCGCCCCAGGCCCCTTCAGCTTCGACATCACCATCCCTACAGACGACCCCAACCAACCTCTCTGGACCATCACAGTAGTCGGGAACGGGGCCGGATCGATCCCTACACCAACGCCCCCGGTCCCCCCAGCCAACCCCGGATCCCCATACCTACAGGTCTATGAAGTATTCGGCCGAGCAGGTATAGGGCCGTACACCATCAACCTTGGACGTCACCACCCGACCGGGGTGCCTATCGGCCCAATCCGGATGCGATACGAAAACATCGGGGATTTCCCGGGAGTCGGTGGCCCCCTAACCATCGGTCCAGGCGGGGCCGACCAGCCCACCCTGGATAGCGTAACCAACGCCAACGAAATCTTCACCCAAGTTCCTGCGGGCACTGTACTACTCGTGCAAGGCGGAGGTGTCGGCCCATCCTACGCGGAGTGGGACCTCACCATCGAGCCCATCGTCAAGCAGGAGTTCGAGGTAAAGTTCAAGGACGAAACCGACGACACTACTCAAGCCAATGTCGGGGTTTCCTTCGGTGGAACCGGCAACGGATCCCCGCCGCCTCCCCCTCCCCCTGACGTCGACGAGTACAAGGCGTACTGCGCCATCCAGCTTGCCCGCATCCGTACCTCTGTGCGCGCCATCAAGGGCCTCTCCGCAACCGACATCTCGGCCCCCAACGTCGCGCTTGGCGGGTTCTCCCAACAGTACGGGATCCTCACGGGCCTGCTCGAAGCCATCCTCGAACTGGAGGCCGACTACACTCTCCTGGAGGGGCTCGGCAGCCCCGACGGGAACGTGCACGGACACTTCGGTCAGCGGTACCTCGACCTCGGTACCAGCACCTTCTTCGTCTGCCGGTCGACCCCGTCGGGGAAGCACTGGGACGACATCGGCGGTGGGGGAGGGGCCCCTCCGGCAACCCTCGGCGACACGGTGCCCCTCCTGGATCCGATCATGGTAGCGGAGCTACGGAACTCCCTGCTGAACGTGATTCCGATCGGAAAGGGCGACGTGAAAGAGGGCTCCACCGACGGAGGCGGCACGAAGCAGCTTTACGAAGTCGAAGGAGTGATGGCGGAAGCCTTGATCGCCTTCAACCGGCTCTCCGCCGTGGAGGGTGACGGTGACCCTAACGGGGGCGGCGAATACCTAGGTAAGTTCGGGCAAATGTACCGCGACCGCCTAACAGGAGACTGGTACATCTGCCGCTCGGAACCTTCAGGTCCCGACTGGAGTGGCCCATTCTAGTAGGAGAGAACACCGATGGCCGCGAGCAATGTGGTAAAGACCGGGATAGACGCCGACGGGCTCCGCAGGCTCGTCCGTTCGACCATCGGCATCGGGGGCGGGGATCTGTCCAACGATGGCGGAGGCGGGTTTGCCCACATCAAAGGGATCGCCGAGCAGGTGTTCTGGCTCATCTCCCAACTCGCGACTCGGTCTGCCCCGCTCGCGGGAGACGACGACCCGCAGGGTGCAGTGCCCGGGTTCCGCGGCCAACTCTACTACCGCCGCACCACGTCGCAGTGGTACTGCAACACATCTCCGGTTGTCCAAGGATCCAACTGGACTGAGTTCCCGTTCTAACTACGGCGCGGGCATCGGCACCCAGGTGTTCCCCGAGGGAGCGACCACCTGCCGCCACAGAATCCCACCAGGAGGCCCCACCGGGTCCATATAGGTGCCGCCGACCTTGGAGTATATGTTGGGCCCAGGGGGAGTCGGGGCTCCGAGACCGTTGAAGGCAATGACGTCGGAGTAAGCCTCGATCCCCGCTGCCGGATTAGTGACGGCCTTCAGCAAGGTACCGCCCTCCACCACCAAAAGATCCGCCGCCTTAGCCAGCACCGGCGACTCGGCAACCGTAGTCCCATAAAAACGGATACGGCAGGGAGGTCCAGCGGGTGCGGTACTCACCACGGGAACGCTCACGCGCCCCCCTACAAAATCAATCGATCGTGTCGCAGCCGAAACACCAGCCAACAGCAACGCCCCGGTGTCATCGTTCTCCCAGTACGTGTCGTAGGAGTACACCCCCGCAAACTGCTGGTCAAACTGGAGCACAGTCCCCGGCTGCATCTGCATGTAGCACTGGCGGAACTCCGCTCTGGCCGACGTCACCATCGCCCCGGCCGAGAGCGCCATAACCGGCACCGAGGAGTTGCCGAACAAGACGTCCTCCATGTACAGCCCAGAAGCTAACAGCCCGGTATACGAAGGCGCATCGACCAGCCACCCCACCGGATTGAACGCAAGCTGCCGGAAGACCAACCGAGCCACCCCCGACGATCCCGTCCCACTGACCGTGATGTCGTTCAGCAGGAACGTAGTGAATCGACTTGTCCCCGCAATCGTGATGTCTGGGTGGAGCAGCACAAGCGTATCCGTATACGTCCCCGGGCCAACCAGAATCACCCCAGGATCGTGCGGAACCCTCTCCAGCAGAAGGTCGTGCGCCTTCTGAATCGTCGCCACTGGCTGATCAACACTACCCGTGTTGGAATCACTCCCACCCTGACCATCGACGTACACCGTGTCCGGGATGACCTTGGCCCCCTGGTTCAGGATACCCAACGATATCAGGATCTCACTAATGAGCGCGTAGATCTGCGCCACGAACCCAGCGCGAGGCTCATCCGGCGGCACAAGATCCCGCCGGGCGATCCCCTGCTTGTTATCGAGCGCAGTCTCTATCTTCGTGGTGGCTTGAGTGATACGCGGCGAGCGGGCCATAGGGACTCTCCATCAGGGCCATGAATGCCCCTCCAAGATACTCCCTCACCCTGTTTGTTCCTAGACCTCGGGCTGCTCGAAACCGGGACACTGGTGGGCGAGCTTCCCCTGTTCCAAGAGTTCGATCTCCCAGCGGATGTTCTGGAGGGCCGCCTCTTTCCGTTGGTCGGACAGCACGTAGTAGAACAGGTCGCCCTTGGACAGCATGGCCCGCAAGAAGCGGATTCTGCCCATAACCCACACCTCTTTGTCGTAGTCCTTCCGCTGGACGTACTCCTCGTGGATGAGGCGGTTCGTGAGGCGGTACCCCCACCACGGGATGGAGAACCCGATCAAGTCCAGGTCACAAATCCAGTGCGACTCCGAAATTGCCCCCGTAGTGTCGTACCCCGCCGTCGAGCGGACCAGCCGTTGGACCTTGACCAACGAATCCCGCGAGCATCGGACCGGCCACAGAAGAAGCTGCGCCAGGTCAGCACTCAGATCCTCGTTACGGCCTGAAGGAGCCCCGACAGAGTAGATCGCATCATGGAGCAGTAACGCCACCCGCTCCTCTACCGGCCGGGCGAACTCCTCGGCTGCCTCCAGGACCACCCGAAGGTGCCCCACCCCGTGGTACCGGCGGTGCCGCATCAACTCGTACACGGCACTAACAACTGACGACGCCCGCTTTGCGACCACCTCTGGACGCTCAGGTCCCTCCCCGAACAGGCTCAACAAGTGCGGCATTATCAGGCCCATGAGGTAGACCCGGTCTGCCTGTACCGCATCCGCCTCCATCCAATCCGGGGATAGCGTCACGTACGGACATTCCTGCCGAATCCGTTCGACGTCCACCGCACTCAACCGATCCGCCACAACGTACTCGCCCAGCCTCGCGAGGAACCCTTTATCCGTGGTCATGCGTACCTGCCTCATCAAGATACCTCCAGAAATCGCGGCAGAATCGGGTATAGGCCTGCTCCACCGTGAGAAACTTCCAATCCTGAACATCCGGGTACGGCTCAGGCCACCCGTCCAGATCCGTCTCAGGCGGAAGCACTCGCACAGCCTCCGACGTGGCCAAGCGCCCATCCACCGTCTTGAGTTCAGGAGGCATTCGCACGTCCAGGTCGCCTACCTGTAGACCCACCTCAACCCCGTGCGGCAACATCTGGTTCACGTGATCTATAACCCAACGAGCGCAGGCCACCTCGCGCTTCACGTCGAACAAAGTCTTGAACGGGGTCGGGATATCCCCGAATAGAAACTCGCCGCAGTCGTGCAGGAGGAAAGCAAGCCTCCATTTAGGGTCCACCAGATGGGCCCCACGGATCGAATGATCCCCAATCGACAACCACGGCTTGCACTGCCCGGCGAACCGGGCGTGGGTGGCCAGCCCGTACGCAACCGACCGGATATCGAAATCCCCGGACAGCACGAAATCCTCACCGCTGTAGTCGAACGTGAAGGAGTGGCCCGGCAGAAACGTGTTCACGTATGCTGCCCAGGCTTTCTTCGCGGAAGGAGTGAGTTCATTCAGGTCCATCAGGTCCTCTTGTTCCGGCCCGTCAGTTCGCCGGTAAGGATGATCATCTCGTCATGGATGCACCCCGCCCGACGATCCCGGGGAATGCGGCGCAACATATCGTCGATCAACTGCGCCAGTAGCCTGCCCAGCCTTGTCGGGTCGTACCGCGACTTCCGGGTGCTACCCAAACAATGAAAGCCGTACACAATCTGTTGCGCCGCCCAAAACGTCTTGTCGAGCAACTGGTCGGGGCTCATCGGCACCCCCGTAACCGTTCGTATATCCAGGGCCCGCGTGATCTCATCAAACTCCATCGACACCCACTCCTCCAGCGGGAGACTAAGCTCCTCGCCGCACATGATGAAGTGCATCGCGGCCGCCGCAAAGTTCTGGAACTTGGGACCCGTATCCGTCCAGGCTCGTGCCTGCGCAATCTGGTACTGGGCAATGAGGAACCGTGTCGGGAGCCTCTGTGGCAGTATGCCCGAGTAGAGGTGGTATTCCCGGCACCAACGGGATATCGCAACGAAGTCGTAGGTTTCCTCTAGTGAGCGCATCAGACCAACCCGTCCAGTCCCTGGGATAAAAGATCATCGGGGCTATCCTGCGGCACTGCACTTGGGGGCGGCGGGATGTACGGACCCGACGATGGGGAGGGAGACTTCTTTCCTGCGGACTTCAGCATCGTGGCCAGCGGGAGAGGGTTGATTACCCGGATCTCCGACTTGGCGCGTGTCGCCGCGACGTACAGCCACTTCAGCACCCCCTGGGCAGCCTCACGCCCCTTGGCGTTGTCCCCCTCCCTTAGGCCGAACATCTGCGGGGGATCCGCGGAGAGGTACACGACGGGGAACTGGGAACCCTGACTGGCGTGCCCGGTGATGCTGTACCCGTAGTGGGCCAACAGGATCTTAGACTGCCGGACTGCGACCATCTCGCGCACCGCGTCAACCTCCGCCGCCTCCCACTCTAACGGGTCCCCGCCGCTGCCGAGGGCGAGCATACGCTGATTGCGCAGGATATACCGGGGAATGAAAGATCCGAAGCTGCCTAGGGTGTAGTGGAGTTTGTCCTTAGACGTGAGCCCCGACGACCGACTCGCCGGGAAGGGAACGTCCAGGTAGGGGACCCCGGACCACATCGCGATCAGGGCGTGGACCTTGGAGTGCTTGATCTGCCCCGCTTTCTTGTAGACCCTGGATTTGTAGTCACGAAGCGCGTCCGTATACCTCCGCCACTCGCGGTTCTTTGGGGATTGCTTCAGGGCATCCGCGGATACCTTCGCAAGGATAGGCGTGTCGTCCACGGCGCGCAGAGTTGCCGAGGCCACCTCGTACAGCGAATCGGGGAACTCGACTACTTCTCCGGGATCCAATCCGGAAGCGCCGACATCACTCTCGTCGCCCGTGTCTGGGTTCCTAACTGGCGGCTCCGTATACGAGAGGGGGATGCGGCTGCTAGGGGACACTTCCTCCACGAAGAGGATCTCGTTGTTCGAGGCCGATGCTCCAGAGGAGTCAAAGAACGTGAGGGCGCACTCCGCGACGATGCGCTCCCCAGGAACCAGAGTTCCCCATTCGGGGTACCCGAGGCGGTTCCGCACTCCCTTGTTCATCGCCTCCCGCCGCCGGTGCGTTCCGGTGATGATGGCCCCGTGCCGGGATCCCCGCTGCGGGTCCGTGTAGGCCTTCACGAACTCGACGATTGCCCCTTCCTCTCGCAGAGTGCCCACCCCTGGGGTCCCGACCGACTCCCGCAGATACTGGAGGGAGTGCCGCACGGTATCCTGCACGCCAAGTGGCTCCTCCGGATGGTAGCTCGGAGGTAGCTCAACGTGGGACCGGATGCGGTAGGCCAACTCCAAGATGCCTCGGCTCTCGTGATCGGTCCGCATGTTCGGAGCGCCCATCAGGTTTCCGAATCCAGCCGTCCTTTCCTCGAACCCGGCCTGGACAAGACGGGTGAAGTAGTCCCGCTGCCCCTGTAGCTCCTCCACAGGGGGTAACTGCCCCGGATCCCCCACCAGCAGCAGCGGGAACGGCACGTTCGATAGAAGGGTCCGCGCCTGGCGGATTGGGACCATGCTCGCCTCGTCGATGACAGCGAGGGACCACGGAACGGACTCTCGGTCGGCGCGTTTGAAGGGGGACTTCCCGTCGTCGTCATCCTCATCGGAGTCGCCAAGCCCGTTGATAAACTTGAACCCGGACATCACAGTTGTAGGAAATGAAACCTGTCGACGGATCCCCGCTACCTCGAACTCCCATAGACCCTCCGACCGCTTCTGTCCCGGGCCCGGATCCACCCGGAGCACCTGCAGGCGGCCGTTATCCTGCATCCACTGGAATTGCTGGTTGAAGTAGTGGTACACGACGTGGGCAGCCACGTGTGTGTACGCCGTGAGCAGCACGGCCGTGATACTCGGGTTGGCCTCCATCAGGCGGAGCACCATGCCGAACGTAGTAAGGGATTTCCCTACCCCTGCGGACCCTGCGAGGACCAGTGCCATCCCCGCAAGCTGCTCGTCCAGCACCCGCCATTGCTCGGTGTTTTGCGGGCGGTCTGCCCACGGCATGAAGTTCTTGATGCGCTCCTCCGCCACATTGAATCCGTCGAGGAGCTTCTGTAGCGCGGACTGTTGGGGGTCCGTGAAGGTGTACTGTAGCTCCAACGGGCCTGTCGCCTTCGCCGCTCGCGCCGCCCGCAGCTTTTTACCGAACGCCCCAATCTCCAGGAAGGCCATCTCCATCAGGACGCTGTACTTCTGGAAGTCCATGCTTTTCGGGGTCCAGATGTTGGGCCACCCGACTATCTCAAACACGAGCCGCAGCAGTGCCGCCCCGATGGAATCCATGCGCGGCACGGTTGCCATGCCGGTACACGTCTCTACCCAAGTGGGCCAATCCTTAGCCTCCGCTGCGGTCTCTGCGACGATCCGCATACACTCCCGGGCTTGATCCGGGATAGCCTCCGCCCCATCGAAGTGGTAGAGCTTCGTGAGGCGATTCATCCATCCGGTAGTAGGTATCGCTTCGAGGGGCATGGCGCTAAAGCGTATCGTCGGTGGGGTTCGGCACGTCGGGATACTGCCGACCAATCTCTTGCAGACGTTCGAGCACCCAGGGAGGGAACTCGATGTTGGTTGAGAGGATCGGCACCTCCTTGTCCACGAAGAACTCGCAGACCTGCTTGTGCCAGCGAACGTGCTGCGGGTGGAGATGGCAGTGAGCCCACCCCTTCGACGTCACGTGGTCAACGAACTTGCAGTGCTTACAGGACGGCTCCATAGGAAAATTTTTCTAGGCTAGGGCACGGCTCACTTCCGATACGGTTAAGCCGTAAACCGTCTCTTTACCGTCCATGACCTGAACGAGCCACCCTCCAGGAGGATGCGGGCCAACGGCACACCGAAGCTGCATCACCGTCGACAGGTTCTCCATTGCGCCGATCGCCTCGCGAATGGCCTGGCGGCGCGCATCTTTCAACGCCTCCGGATCGACGGATCGATGCTCGGACCGACGGAAGGTATCCGTATCGGCGATCCAAAGCTCCACGTGGAAGATGAAGTCCATTTTTTTGCCCCTCACACCAAAGGGTATCGGGCTTCGGGCCCAAGTGCAGTAGGATACACGGATATCCGAATTGGATCGGATCAGCACACACCAAAAAGCCGATAGGAACACCATGGCCAACATCAGCGAACTGAAGTCTAAGCTCGATACCCAAGTCCGCAACCCGGTCCCCATCAGCGCCGACGATGTGCGCCCTTCAGGGCGCGGCGGTGGGGGCATCCAGTACATCTACGGGACGCTCTCGCTCATCTCCCAGATCATCAACCGCCTGCCCACCAGCAGCGGCGGCGGGGGCGGCGGGGGCGGCGGCATCTTCACGTACCCGAACATCCTATTCGTTGGCCCTGGATCCGATGGGGCTGCCGACGACACGGATCTGAACACCCCGTTCATCACGATCCAGGGGGCTGTGGACGCCATCGGGGGTCCCCCGACGTCCGCGGAAGACCAGAAGCAGCGGTACATCATTCTCATCGCCCCTGGCGCGTACGATGAAAACGTGGTGTTGCCTGCTGCCCGGTTTATCGAATTGCTCGGGCTCGGTCCCTGGGTCCTGGGCGATGGGGCCCTTGACAACTTCGAGACGACCCCCGGCAGCGAGAGAAATCTGACCATCCAAACGAACTCTGACGCAGAGTTCCCTGAGGCTTGCCGTCCCACGATCGTGCTCGGAACCCTACTTCTAGGCGAGACGAGCAGCACGCATACCGCGAATGCCGTAGGGGCGCTCATCTCAGGGCAGATCCTGTACGAAGCCACAGGAGGGTCAGGCACCACAGTCGATTTGCACCTGAATCAAGTGAAGGTGGTCGGCGACTTCGACGCTACCGGGCACAACGGAGCCCTCATCATCTACCTGCACGGGTGCTACATGGACGCGGACTTCATCGCTTTTGAGGATGTTCCGGGCGGCGTGGATGGCATTATTGCCGTCGCGGAGAGCACGGAGTTCGATGGCCTCATCACCATCAGCCAGGTCAACAGGATGGTTCACTGCGACATCGATGGAGGGATGACGTACGAAGGGTTTACCACCCTATTACCCCCACGAGGGCTTCTAGGGTGCGACCTGCGCGGCGCGTTCACCAACACCGGTGGAAGCCCACTGGAACTCGACGCCCTCTCGAACTACTACTTCGTCGCCAACGGGGCTTCGGTCTCGAACGGCAAGACGCTGCTCCACAGCCTCGCGTAGCCCATTCTGAAACGCAAACGGGGCAGCCAATCACGGCTGCCCCGTTGTAGTTTCAAGACGCCGCCTAGCTACAGCCGCTGGTCTCCAGGCAGGAGTAGCAGAAGTAGCAGCTACCCATCCGGATCGCTTCCCCACCGCAGTTGGAGCAAGGTTGCGTGTCCCCGACCTCCGCGATCCCACTCACCACGGACGGGCCCTTCTCCATGACCTCACGGGCCTTCGCCACGCTGAATGCGACCGTGTCCTTGGTGGCGCTCGTGCGCCCGAGATCCTCGTCCTCGTGACCGTTGCCGTTCCCTCCGGACACCGTGGCCCCGCCGTAGAAGTGCCAGTCGAGCCAGCGAACCATGTAGTCCACCACCGAGCGGGCGAACTTGACGTCCGGGTGTTTGCTCCACCCCGAGGGCTCGAAGCGGACGAACGCGAACTTCCGGATGATCACCTGCAACGGTACACCGTATTGGAGCATCATGGACACCGCTGTGCAGTAGGAGTCCATCAGCCCGGAGATCATCGATCCTTCCTTCGCGATGCGGACGAAGACCTCCCCGGGGGTACCATCGGGGTAGTGGCCGACCGTGAAGTACCCCTTGTGGTTTCCGACGCGGAACTTGTGGGTGATGGACTTGCGGTTGTCGGGCAGCCGATGCCGAACCGGCTCGTCGGGCGGTCCGGGCTGCGAGCGATCCTTCTCCTTCTTGTCCTCGCCGACCAGAGTAAGCGCCTGGGCCTGCTTAGACCCATTGCGGTAGATGGCCACGGCCTTGAGCCCGAGCTTCCAGGCCTCCTGATAGACCCCCTCGATGTCCTCGACCGTTGCGCTCTCCGGCACGTTCACCGTCTTCGAAATTGCTCCCGAGAGGAACGGCTGGATCGCCGCCATCATACGGATATGGCCCCAGTGCGAGATGAAGCGCTCGCCGTTCTTGGGCTTGAGCGCACAGTCGAACACCGCGAGGTGCTCGTCCTGGATCCCCGGCGCACCCTCGATAGTACCGCACTGGTCGATGTAGTCGACGATCTGCTTGGTCGCCTGCGGGCTGTACCCGAGCCGATGGAGGGCAACGGGAACCGTCTGGTTCACGATCTTCAGATTTCCCCCACCCACCAGGTTCTTGATCTTGACGAGCGCGATGTCTGGTTCACCGCTCGTGGTGTCGCAGTCCATCATAAACGCGATGGTCCCGGTCGGGGCGAGCAGGGTCAACTGCGCATTGCGGACACCGTTGGAGCGGACACCGTTGGGGAAGCGCTCCTTGACAGTGCACCAGGATTCACTCGCGGACACGAATAGATCCCCCATCGGTAGATTCTCGTGGGCGTCCAGGTGCTGGTCGAAGACCCGTTGGAAGCTCCCCGCGTTCTCCGCAAAAGACTCGCACGGGCCCTTCACTTCCGCCAGGTCGGCGCTAGCCTCCATCGCCGAGGCCATCATCAGGTCGGCGATCCCGGCGGCTTCGTCCCGCGCCTCGTCCGAGTCGTAGGGCATCCCCTGCGCCATCAGGTACGCGCCGAGGTTGGCGAACCCGAGCCCCAGCGGCCGGTGGTAATGGGAATTCCTGGCCACCTTCTCCGTCGGGTACTTGGCCCGGTCGACGAGGATGTCCATCGCCAGGATGAACGTGCGGACGGCGGACCGGAACCGGTCGGCCTGGAAACGTCCATCCTTCCCGCGGAACCGCATCAGATTCAGAGACGCGAGGTTACAGGCGGAGTCGTTGACGAACGCGTACTCCGAGCAGTTGTGGACCACGATCCCGCCACCGACAAAGTGCTCCGTGACCGGCTCCTGCAGATCGAACACGTCCATCTCGCCGATGAGTTCGACGCTTTCGACCTTATCCTGCATCCGGTCCCGGTACACTCCCACTGAGGCGTTCATTTCACGCAGCGCCTGAGCCTTCGGCGATCCAGGTACAAACCCCACCTCTTTCTCGAACACCACCCTTGAGGATCGGCTGATACGGAGACTATGGGTCTCGTGCACAGGGTATTCCTTCACCCCTCCTCGACCATCGGGAAGCAGGGTTGTCGTTTGACCGCCCCGACGGTCGCGGTAGATCTTTGACTTCACCCCGAAGCCTAGAAGCACCAGTTGCACCTGCTCCAGGAGCTTGATAGAGGTACTATCGAGGCTGATGTACTGTGACTTGTCGCTATAGTTACCAACCGTCCCGTCAGCGGTGAAGAGGCCCTGCAGGATCCGAACCCAAGCCGCGTGGTTGAGGCGGAAAGCCGCATCCGTGAACTGCTTGTTCGGTGCCTTCTGATCGAGCACCGCCAGCCGCGTGATGGGATCTACCACACAGGACGCGCACGTAGAAATTCGACGGGCAGTCGGCGCAAGGGTAGCATTGACCCCCCGCCGTGTACGCCCATCTTCCGAATCCTCCCTTTTGAACTCCGTGATCGCAGATGCCAAGGAGTCAGCGTACTCCTCGTAGTCCGGAGTGATCGTCAGGACTAGGAAGCGACCCGTCACGCAACCATTTCCGACGGCAGTACCCAGTACATCGGCAAGCCGATCGTCCAGGGCCTCGTCTCCGAAAGGGCTACCCACCAACTGGATCGTGTCGGTCGGCTCCAACTTCCCGGCAGGAACATCCCCCCGCTGTGTCTGGACGAGGTGCTCCTCCGTCAGGTCCACGTGGTAGCCGCACTGAGTACGCAGCCGATACACCTTCTTCCGGCCAGTCGGGAACGCCGGTTGGACCGGGTACACCGCCCCGTCGCCGCCCACAACCTCGAATGGCTCCGACAACAGGGAATCGATCCGCTGGAGCCCCTCCGCAGTAGCCACCAACGTATCCCCCGTCACGCACGGGTTGGTTCCCACGATGCGCTCGGTGTCTAGCACCGGGTTCCACCGGTTCATCGTGTCCCCGAAC
>Ga0180433_10004527_pt1 | contig 19443 bp, 16 predicted proteins | sample SS_ome_8_FD_132980 | JGI IMG/M metagenome (GOLD analysis project Ga0180433, IMG submission 132980) | Hypersaline lake sediment archaeal communities from the Salton Sea, California, USA - SS_1_D_1 metaG | ecosystem: Environmental > Aquatic > Non-marine Saline and Alkaline > Hypersaline >... | reverse complement strand
TGCGAGGAAGCCTGTTTCTCGGAGCTGAGGATGCAGTCTCCCGGCGGATCAGACAAATAATTCGATAAAACGCACGGAGATTGCTTCGCTCACTGCGTTCGCTCGCAATGACGGCAGTCAATGATGTCACTGCGAGGAAGCCTGTTTTCCAGGGCCGAGGAAGCAGTCTCCCGGCGGGTCAGTCGAATAATATGCGATAAAACGCACGGGGATTGCTTCGCTCACTGCGTTCGCTCGCAAAGACGGCAGTCAATGATGTCACTGCGAGGAAGCCTGTTTTCCAGGGCCGACGAAGCAGTCTCCCGGCGGGTCAGACGAATAATATGCAATAAAACGCACGGGGATTGCTTCGCTCACTGCGTTCGCTCGCAATGACGGCGCTAAACAAGGTCACTGCAAGGAGGCCTTCCTGTTTTACTTTAAAACTTCATTCAGCTGATTTATAAATGATGGTTGTTCCAAAGGATTCTTACTTTCTGATATTAATTGATTTCCTGTACCTGTCAGTGTACGCAAGGAAATAAATGTATCATACTTATTTTTATATAAAGGAAAAATAGAATTATTGGTCAAAACCGGATCAGGCTTACCCGATAATTGACCGGATTTTACAGATTCTTCCCAGTACTTGGTCCCTGGAATGGGTGAAAATGATGCCAGAGTAACTTTAATACCCACACTGTATACAAAAAGAATACTGTCCACTACTTCCTGAATATCCTGATCCGGAAGTCCCATTAAAACATAAGCACTCAGATGTTGATATTTAAATCCATTATTCACCAGATTTACGACAGCAGATCGTAAATCATCATCAGTAACCTTGGAACAAAATTCTCTCTGCCGTGGTTTGTTTACTGTTTCATAGCTTAAATTAATTTTCCTGAATCCGGATGTTTTCATCAAATGTGCAACAGTATCATCCACATCACGCGGCTGTATTCCATTAGGAGTATGGAAATGAACAGGCAAATCATTACTTATTATTTCCTGTAACAAAGGAATGATATGCTCTTGCTTTTTATACAACAAAGCATCATCATAAAAAGCAAATTCATGTACACCGAACTTTTTATGCAGATCAGTAATTTCTCTCATTATACCCGGAATGCTCCTCCTGCGATATTCACCAGAAAGAATACGAGAAGCACAGACCGGACAATTATAGGGGCAGCCCCGTGAACTCAATATTGCAGCACTGTCCAAAGATGTATATAAATCATAGGCAGGTACAGGATAGTCATCCAATGTTCTGTATTTGTCGTAGGATGAATTATTTCCTGTCAGTTGATCGACAATTTTCAGGGAAGCAACTTCAGCTTCACCTGTAACTATATAATCAGCTCCGGAAAACCTTTTAGCATGATTATAACAGAGAGTAGCATAAATTCCTCCCAGAACTATCGGAATCCGGGGAAAGACATCCTTTAAAAGATTAATAATCTGAACCACACCTGGATACCAATACGTCATGGATGAGGTTACTAATATTACATCCGGAGATTTTTGATTTTTAAAATAGCTACGGACTATGGAAAAAGGGAGGCCGTATCTGCTGTAATACCGTGGTACCCATTTAAGAAGGTCAGGTTTTTTAATATGCTCTTTATAAAAATGACCCGTACCATCTTTTTCAGATTGAATGTTATCATTTGTATGAAAATCCTGTAATAAAGCATGATTTCTGTCAAGACAGTCCAGGTAATTCACATTATAATTATTTTCACGAAGAACATTCGCAATAGTAAGCAGCCCAAGAGGTTTAATCCAAAAATCATATGCTGCAAAATCAACTATCCAGGGATTTACCAGAAGAACATGTGCCTTTAAAACAGACAGATGCTCCTCCTCTTAACTTTTTTTATTATCTGCTGAAGGAGATTCATTGGTTTGTAAATCTTTAACAACAAGTAATATACCAATAACAATAATAATGATTGGTATTAACGGTAAATCATAAAACCAGTGCAGACTTTCTCCCAGCCACAGGAGACCTAAAGCAATAAATATTATACCCCAGATAATGGAATGACTGGGTTTTCGATTTTCAAATTTTCTGGTTGCTGATGATGCCTTTTTACCAACATTTTTTGCAATTTTCTCACTTTGATCATCTAACTTATTACTTATATCTTCAATTCTTTTTTCCAGTTTCTGCATCTGTTCCTGTAAGTTCTCTTCCCATGATTTTTCCTTTTTAGCATTCATAAAACTCTCCTCTCCTTTGTTTTTTGATCATTGATCGCTAGAGTATCCAATTGCAGGTTTTTTTATTGAGTACCTTTGAATCACATTACTGGGAATCTTCACAGGTTTTTTTGTAGTAATGTCAAGTAAAATAAATCTTGCTGTTCCTTTTGCTGCAACTTTTTTCGTTTTCTTGCTTGATATAACAAAATTCACATAAACATCAACACGGCCAATAGATGATATCCAGGTAGTAACTTCAGCTGTATCATTAAGTTCAATCCCACTTTTATAGGTGATATCATACTTTCTGGCCACCCAAGTTAATCCCATCTCATTAAATTCTTCCATGGACATTTTATAACATCTTTGCATTTGATCATAGCGGGCAGTAAGAAGATAATCAAGATAAACAGAATGATGCACATGCCCGTTAATATCAACATCTCGTGGTTGCACCATAATATCAGTTTTGAATTTTATCGGGTTCTGAATTTGATTTTTATGTAAATTCATAGGATCGATATGAAAATGATCATATTCACTATTATCAATAAAAAACTCTATTCTGAGAAATAAATCTTTTATTTATTTAATAAATTTTATAGTTAAAGGATAGTCAAACTCTTCACCATTATTTATCTTAACTATAGCCACAACCACAAGGACTACATCTGTAATAACAACGATGGGCAAAAGAATAAAACCAATAAATCCGACAACGAGAATCAATGAAATAATAAAATATAAGGTCATAGACAACTGAAAATTTAAAGATTTTTTACCCTCTTTATCAACGGAAGAGAACTCATCTTTTTTTATCAACCATATAATAAGCGGACCTAAAACATTGCCAAAAGGTATTCCGACAAATATTGCTAAAGCAGTAATATGACATAAATTAACCCATAATTTTTCATTTTCTTTTTTTTCAGCCATGTTTTCACCTCTTTTTAATATTTTATTTTTATACGACCTTATATAAGAAATTGTTACATGAAAATATATTATTCGGACTTATTTGTTTCAATTTGTTCTAAATAATCACTGATTCTTTTTTTTAGTTTTTTATTTTTCGTGGTCATTCTCAATGTTTGTAAGTATGATTTTGTAATCATTCGGTGATCGATTTTCTCATATTTAATATACTGCATTAACCAGGAGAGCATACTTTCCACATAATGAGGACAATTTTCATTATCAACAGCCTGTAATATAAACTCAACAGCTTTAGCCGGATTATTCCTGTACATCCATTCAATCCATCCTAAATAAAAAGGGAATTTCCATGAATCTTCATTTGCCTTGAACCCTTTTTTAAGGAGATTGTAGGCTCTATTATATTCCTGTGTATCTAATAAAAGATAAACACCTCCGAAAATATAGGGAAACTCAAAATGAGGATCAACAGTCGTTACTCTGTCAAGTAATGGATAAACATATTCTACATGTTTACTTCTCTTTCTCCTGCGAACTACATTTTTTCTTAGTTCTTTTGTCATTTTTATTAATGAATCACTTTCATAATTATATGCCAGAGTATCTGAAATATGACTGACAGTAGAATCTGTACTGGGGAAGATTTCCTGTTTGTTTTTAACTGCATACCTGTAATAAGGATTATCCCAATCAATAACTCTTCTTCCGTAATATAAAACACTCCTGATCCACAGATAATCAGCAACCACTCCTCTGAAACCCATACTTAACCACTTTAGTACTTCACCGTCAGGCAGGAAAACAGGATTTAAATTCACAAATCTTAATTCTTTATAATGATCAAAATATTTTTGTATTCTGAAAATCCCGAAACCTAATAAAATACAAACAATAACAATTATTATATTTTTATATAAATTTTTCATAATAACTATTTAAAATCTTTCTTATTGAAGATTAAACATGTAATTAGAAGAATCAGACTAATATATAACAATCCATATAATAAGCCATAGGACAAAAAATGCGGAGGTATTGAAAGATGTTCCACCACAGCGAGCTTTAAATTTAAATTCTCAAAATTTGGTATAATATAATAAATTGTTTTTATTAACCAATGAAATCCCTTATCTGGATAAAGCTTTACATAATCTCTCAGAAAAGGAGAGAGATGTCCCAAAATAAAAATTACAAAAGTATAAATTGCACTCAAGGTCGGGGATGTGAAAGAAGAAAAAAGCAAAGAAAAGGCAATAATTAATAGAATCTCAACATAAATAAGAACAATTGCAGGAATGAGTGAGAAATCGAAACTGCCTTCCATTATATAACCAATACACCATAACGCAACACTCATCAATATGATATTTATAAAGAGAGTAATACTCAAGCCCAGATATTTACCAATAACAATTTCCCATCGTTTTATAGGTTTGGATGCAATTAAATATATTGTTTTTTCCTTAAGTTCCTGTATTACAAGCTGAATACCAATAAAAATAGCAATTAATAAACCAAAAATTGACATAGCTGAGAGACCGATATCCTTAATAACTTTAATCTGATGTCCCATGGACCAGTCTCCAACTATAAATGAAAATAAAATAAGAAATACAGCAAAAATCAAAATATTCAATAATATTTTATTACGCCGTGTTTCCTTGAAAGTGTTTACAGCAACTGCCCAAATACGCATTGTTATTCCCTCCCCAATTCTTTTATAAAAACATCTTCAAGACGATTACGATGGGGAATTACAGAAATAATTTCTCCTTTTTGATCAAGTATTTTTCGAATAAGTTCTCCTGCTTTCTCTTTATCTGCAACATTTACCATAAAGGTCTCTTTATGTCTTACTACTTCATTCTTATTGATACCGAGTTCAGGAAGTTTTTCATCTAACAAAGAAAAGGTAATTTCCACTGAGGAAGTATGCTGATATACAATTTCATCCAATTTACCTGTTTTGATTAAATGACCTTTATTTATCATCGCCACTCTATCAGCAATCATCTCCGCATCTGAGAGAATATGAGAGCTGAAAAATATTGTTTTCCCCTCATTCTTCAATCTCATGATTAAATCCCGAAATTCTCTTCTTCCCACTGGATCAAGACCGGACATTGGCTCATCTAATATCAATATATCCGGATCATTTATTAAAGCCTGGGCCAGTGCCAGACGTTGAACCATTCCTCTGGAATAATTCTTGATTAACTTATTCTTATGATCCGTCAACCCTACCAGATTTATTAATTCCGGAATTTTAGATTGTTGTTCCCGGGAACGGTGTTTAAATAATTTAGCAATAAAACATAAAAATTCCTGTCCCTTTAAATAGCCATAAATATTTGGATGTTCAGGTAAATATCCAATTTTTTTCATGGATTCAGGAGAACTGTTTTCCTTGCCAAAAATATAGATTCTTCCTTTGGTGGGGAATATTAATCTGGTGATTAATTTAATAGTTGTTGTCTTACCTGCACCATTAGGACCGATAAACGCAAACACTTCACCTTTTTCAATGGTACAGTTTAGATCTTCCAGTGCAAGTACATCATTTGCTTCCAAACCCCCTTTATACAACTTCGTTAGATTTTGTATAATAATTGGCTGTACTGACATTTTCCCCTCACTCAATTTTTCGTACCTATAAAAAAATAAAAATGATTTAGAAATGCAAAGATCGTATTCATTAGTAAATTATCAAAATAATTGTTAATGTGTTCTAATAATTTCATCAATTATCTTAACAGCGCCTACACCATCCTTTGCATATCCATCCGCATTGATCTGTTTTGCATATTTTTTGGTAACCACTGCTCCACCAACTACAACTTTTGTCTTGATATTGTGTTTTTGAAAAGCTTCAATCACCTTCGGCATTTGTACAACTGTAGTGGTCATCAAAGCTGAAAGCCCGATTGCATCCGGATTCAGTTCCTGGGTCTTTTCAAGAATAGTTTCTATACCAACATTTTTTCCCAGATCAATTACTTCATATCCCTGGTTCTTTAAAAAAAGACCAACAATGTTCTTGCCAATATCATGTACATCTCCCTTTACTGAGCATAATAACACTTTTCCGGATCTGCTGACATCTTTTTTTTCAAAATATGGTTCAATAATCTCAAAAGCTTTCTGCATAGTTTCTGCAGAGAGAATCATCTGAGGCAGATAAATCTCTTTTTTATCATAAAGATCACCAACTTCTCTTATGGCTGGTATTAAGCAATTATTATTTATTTCAATGGGTTTTTTACCATCCTTTAATGCTTTCTTAACCAGGTTTGTAATATCATGTTTATTCCCGGTAACCACAGCATTAAAAATTTCCAAAGAGGTATCTTTAGACTGTTTTTGAACATCATCAGTTTTGACTTTCTTTTTTTTCTTTTTAAAACTGGAAATAAACTGTCTGGAATCTTTATCCCGGACAGTTAAAACAGAAGCAGCACGTATACTCTCCGTCATACGATGATCCCCAGGATTTATAATAGCAGCATCCAGTCCGTGAGACATAGCCATACTTAGAAACACCGAATTGATCAGACTTCTCTGGGGCAAACCGTAAGAAATATTGGAAACACCTAAAACAGTAGGTAATTCCAATTCTTCTTTGACTCGATGGATTGCCTGCAAGGTTGCTTCAGCTCGTTTCTGCTGAGCTGATACAGTTAAAGTTAAACAGTCGCAAATTAAATTATCCCGTTTAATGTTTTTCTCTTCAGCTGTTTGTATTATTCTTTTCAGTATGTTGATTCTTTTCTCAGCAGTTTTAGGAATTCCCTTTTCCCCGACTGCAAGACACAGAAGACCAGCTCCGTATTTTGCAGCTAAGGGAATAATTTTCTCCAGGCTTTCCCTACTTCCATTGACTGAATTGATCAATGGTTTTCCTGGACTCTCAATTAATGCCGCTTCCACCGCTGCAGGATTCGTACTGTCAATAGCAAGAGGTGTTTTTACTACATTTTCTATGGCCCGAACAGCTTTTTGCATAAATTCCGGTTCATCAATACCAGGTACACCTATATTAACATCTAATACATGAGCTCCTTCTTTTTCTTCCTGCATTGCTTCTTTTTGTATTAACGACAACTCATTATTGCGAATAGCATTTTCCAGATCTTTACGATTGGTAGGATTTATTCTCTCCCCTATAATACAAAATGGTAATTCCGATCCAATGGCAACAGTTGTTACCCGGCTGGATAATTTCAATTGTTCTTGAATGATGCGTTTTACCGGAACTGCTTTATCCAGTCTGTTTCTTAAAGCTTGAGTAAATTCAGGAGTACTTCCGCAACAGGTCCCGACAATATTTGCACCAATTTGTACAAATTTATCAGCAAATTCTGCCATTTGCTGAGCAGTAACCTGAAAAACAGTTTTCCCGTTTTTTAACTTCGGTAAACCAGCATTAGGCTCCACAAGGATCGGGATATTTACACTTTGGGCATACCTGCCTACTATCTCGAGCATTGGCTCCGGACCTGTTGAACAGTTCACTCCAACTGCATCTACTCCCAGGGAAGATAAAACATTTGCAGCTGTTTCCGGATCAGTTCCGGTAAATGTCTTAAATTCATCCTCATAGGTCATAGAAGCCATAATAGGAGTTTCGGTCAATTCCTTTATAGCAATTACAGCTGCTTTTATTTCTTTGAGATCAGCAAAGGTCTCAAGCAGGAAAAGATCAACTCCGCCTTCAAGAAGAGCACTTGCCTGTTCTTTGAACGTTTCCAATGCCTGCAAAAAAGTAAACTCACCTAAGGGATTGACTAATTTACCGGTCGGACCAATAATACCAGCCACCATTGCCTTATCACCGGCAATTTTTTTTGCGTTTTTAGCAGCAGTATAATTGATCTCCTTAACCCGGCTTCCGGCATTGTATTCATTCAATTTGATTCTGTTTGCACCAAAGGTATTAGTGGAAAGAATATCAGTACCAGCTTTAATATATTTTTCATACAGGGAAGTAACCATTTCTTCATGTTCTATATTTGCCATATCCACACAACTTCCAGGCTGAAGATGAGGCTGAAGCGTGGTTCCCATAACACCATCGAGTATCAATACCTTGGACTGTACGGTATTAGAAAATTCATACTTATCCATTGAGATCACCTTTTGTTTTACTGATCAGACCGGATTCTTCTATTAAACGGGGGGTTATTTTTTCCCACATCAAAGGCATAAGATGTATTCCTTTTACACCATTAATCTCTCGCAACTGTTGTATAATCTCACTAGCAATTCTTACTCCTTCCCTCCTCTTTTCCTTCTTGTCTCCTGCATTTTTCATCCTTTTAATCAGATTTTCCGGTATCACCACTCCGGGTACTTCTTTCTTCATATATTCCAGGGCTTTTTCTGATTTTACCGGCATAACTCCGGCAAGAATTGCAGTTTTCTCATGCAACCCGTTATCCCTCACTTTTTCCATCCATTCTTTAAATATATCCATATTAAAAATTGGTTGTGTTTGAATGAATCCGGCACCTGCCTTTACTTTTTTCTTCAACCGTATAATACGCATCTCCATAGGCGGTGCAAAAGGATTTGCTGCTGCTCCAACAAACAAGTCTGGAGGAGTTTTAATATTATCTCCGCTAATAAATTTACCCTGATTCATCTGGTTAACTGCTGCAACCAGCTGTATAGAATCAATATCAAATACAGGTTTTGCCTCTGGGTGATTCCCGAATTTCTGATAATCACCGGTTAAACATAAAACATTCTTGATACCCAAAGCTGCAGCTCCCAATAAATCACTTTGAATTGCTATACGATTGCGATCTCTGCAGGTCATTTGAATGACAGGTTCCAGGCCCTCCTGAATAGCAATAACAGCTGAGGCTATACTGGATAACCTTACAATTGCAGTCTGATTATCAGTAATATTTACAGCATCAACCGTATCCTTAAAATATTTCGTCTTTTTTCGGATCACATTATCATTTGCACTTTGAGGCGGACCTATTTCTGAGGTGATAACAAATTTTCCGGATTTAATCTTTTCTTGTAATGTCATTATTCCCTTTCAATTTTTTGACAAATAATTTTGGCGGTTCGATTCGTTTCGTGAACACATTTAACCAGGCAGAGGTTTTTTCTAATTTCCAGTTATGCATCATTTCAATTCTATGTAAAAATGGAATTCTTCCTAATAATTTTGATCGCTTATAAATGAGATACCAGATACACTTTCGTTCCGGATATACTTCACAATGCCCATCTTCTCTGGTTCCTCCACAAGGTCCGTTTCTCAATCTTTTAGGACATCGCTGAGAGCAGACAAATCCAGTGTGACTTAATAAACATTCTCCGCAGTGATGACATTTAAAAATCGGAACTTTAATTAAATCTTCAAAAAATAACATTATTTTTGATAAAAATCTTTCAGCCTTGGAACGATCACCATGATCAGTTTCACATAATTTCACAGTATTTTCTGACATGCAGCCTCCCTATTTTCTGTATGTTCGTATTATATTAATATATAATACTCATAATACAATTACAAGTAAAATTAATTCTTATCTGCTGATGGCTTAATTTTTGCAATGAAAATATTTAATATTGTAAATAGAAAAAATATTGCAATTATAAAACAATGTATTTCAAAATGAATTAAATAGGAAATTTACATGCTCACTGATGAAAATGGATTTACATTTGTAGAAATAGTTATTGTTCTCGTAATTTTAGGAATACTTGTCGCAGTTGTAAGTTCATACTTTTCAAGTATTCAGGAACAAGTAAATATAGCAGCCTGTAAATCAAACCAGATGTCGCTTGAGCAGGCTCAGAAATTACATTATACATACTACTATATAAATAAATCTGAAGGAAAATATGCAGAAGAATTAGATTCATTAATTCCGTTTATTCGACAAGGATCAATTCCTAACTGCCCTTCTCAAGGTTCATATTTACTACTCGCAAATGGTGCTATAACCTGTTCGATCGGAACACATAAGAGATAAATAGATTTTTAATTTAGATTATCTTTTAAATCTATTAATAATGAATACGCATATAGTGCAAAACTTGCCAGCCAATGTTCTCCTTCATAATTTCCGCTTAAAATATGTTGTGTACCTGTGTTAAGATGTTTAAGACCGTTCTTAATTAATATAATTTTTTTAGGATTTTTTTCTGGTAAAGCTATAGCTATTCCAAACATACACCAGGCTCGACTAATATTTAATCCATCCAGATGAACGATCTTAGGATCTGAGCGGTCAGCAACAGTGGCTGGTGTTACTATATTATCCGGAATTCCGGGCATAAACATATCAAACCATTTTGAAAACTGATCCTTATCAAGAACCCTTCTCATTAGATCTGCTTCTGTTAAACTAGGTGAAAGAAAATCATCACCTCCCGGTTCCCATTCTGCCGGATAATCTTTATCAAACAAGTAATAATCTTTAGCTTTCTTTATTAGCAGATCTGTCATTTTTTTGTTATGAGTAGTTTCAGCATAATCAAGAGCAAAACTTAAGCCGAAAGCAGTATTTGCATGTACACCTCTGCGTATTGGGTAGGTTTGTTTTGGAAAAAATTCTAAATATCTTTTACTTATCAATTGCGCCAGAGGAGATAGGTTATCTGCCCATTGTTTACCCTGGCTGTCATCCCAGGTTTTTAATTCTGTATAAAGTTTTAATAACCAGGCCCAACCATAGGTTCGCTCAAAAGATTTTCTGTTCTGCTGTTGAAAATAATTTAATTCCTGATCAACATTTTCAGATTTAAGATTCATATCCAGAGTCTCTCTTATCTTTTCTGCATTTGATATTTCAGGAAACATTTTTAAAAGCTTTACTAGCATCCAGTGCCCATGAACAGCCGAGTGCCAATCAAAACATCCATAGAATGCAGGATGCATTTCCCGGGGTGTATGAATATCCCCAGGACTGTTTATTACATGACCTGGTTTGTAAGGATATTCTTTTTCAATACATTTCAGAGCTAATTGGGATAAATCATACGCATTTCCCTGAGATAATTGGAGTGTTTTAATATCTTCTAAAACCTGCTTTTTTTCTATCCCTTTATTTCCACAGCTGGTCAAAAAATAAAATAATAAAAGTGAGTAAATGAAAAATTGTTTTCTCTTCATCTCACCTCCTCAAGGGATTATAAATATGAACACATGAGTTGTAGAAAACATCAGCTGCTTCCATTAAGGTTTCAGAAAGTGTGGGATGAGGATGAATTGTATTAGCAAGCTGAGAAGCCTTTAATACATTTTCAACACAAAGAGCACCTTCTGAAATTAACTCTCCTGCATGAGGACCTGTGATTCCGACTCCTAATATATGTTCAGTAGCAGGATCAATAATTAACTTGGTAACTCCATCCATCCTTCCCAAAGATGAAGCTCTGCCTGATGCTCCCCAGGGGAATTTTGCAATCTTAATACCCATTCCTTTCTTTTTTGCTTCCTCTTCAGTTAATCCGCACCAGGCAATTTCAGGATCAGTAAAAAGTACAGCCGGAATTGCTTGGGGATCAAACGGTTTATCGTTCCCCAGCATTGATTCTATTGCAAATTTGGCCTCATGTGTTGCCTTATGAGCCAGCATTACACCTCCCACAACGTCTCCAATTGCATAGATATTTGATTCTGAGGTTTGTCGATTACTATTCACTTCAATAAATCCCTTTTCATTTGTTGTAATCTTAGTATTCTCCAGTCCCAGATTCTGTGAGTTCGGGTTCCGGCCTATTGATACAAGCACTTTATCAAATGTTTTAGCTTCAATGTTACCATCTTTATCTTTTAAACTAACTTTTACTCCATTGTCTTCCTCTTTCATGTCTGTAACTGTCGTATTTACCTTAATTGAAGTAAATGTCTTTCTTGCTTTCATGGAATAGGTTCTTACCAGATCATTATCACAACCAGGAAGTATTTGATCCATCATTTCAACCACAGTTACTTTACTTCCCAAACCAGCATAAATAGTCCCCATTTCAAGGCCTATATACCCTCCACCAATGACCAGCATTGTATCTGGTATCTCCTGTATTTCGAGACCCTCTTTTGAATATATAATATGTGATGAATCAATAGAAATATCCGGTAAAGAGGCAGGCGCAGACCCGGTTGCAATAATACATTTATCAAATTCAATTCTTTCACTCCCAGTACTATTCTCTACTTCCAGTTTATGAGAATCAATAAATTTTGCCTCACCCTGCATATATTTTATATTCCTTTTTTGAGCAAGCTGTCCAAGACCTGTTACATTTTTATTCACCACCTGATTTTTCCATTTTCTCAATGTATCAAGATTAATATCGGGATCAGAGTAAGAAACCCCAAAACGAGCAGCATTTTTTGCTTCTCTTATAATATCACAAACGTGAAGCAATGTTTTGGTAGGTATACATCCACGATATAAACAAACTCCTCCCGGATTCTCCTCCTTATCAATCAAGGTAACATTTAATCCTTTATCCGCTGCATGAAAAGCGGCCGGATAGCCTCCCGGCCCTGCTCCGATAACAACAAGGTCTTTCTTTGTCTCTGCCATATAAAACTCCTTTGCATACTAAAACTTTTATTAAATAGAATGTTAAATGTATTTCAATAGAATTGTACGCCCGTTGGGGTTCGAACCCAAAACCTCAGGCTCCGGAGGCCTGCGCTCTATCCAATTGAGCTACGGGCGCATCATAAAAAATTATTGATCCTCTTAAAGATATAAATATTTTGTTATTATGCAAAAAAAATTTTATATTAATTATTATATATAAGAATAAGGATATATATAAATGAAAAATATATTTATAGCTGCAACAGGAAAGGATGTCGGAAAATCTACAATTTCTTTTGCATTACTGGATTTACTGTTACAGGATAACAAGGAAGTTGCATTTATGAAACCAGTGGGACAGCGCTGGCTCCATTCAAAATGGGGTAAAGTAGAAGAAGATGTAATCCTGATGAAACAGATATTCCAGTTTCAAGCAAGTCCTCCGCTTATGAATCCGGTCGTTGTCGAAAAAGGTTTTACAGAGGAATATCTCTATAAAATAATCAAACCAGATATACACAGAAAAATACTTAATGCGTATGAAAAAATTTCAAAAGATAAAGAATTTATTATAATTGAAGGTACAGGACATGCAGGTGTAGGTTCAGTCTTTGACACTTCCAATGCTGATGTAGCTAAAATTTTAGATGCAGATGTTGTGTTAGTTGTAGACGGCGGCATCGGTAGTGCTATCGACAGTCTTGAATTAAACCGTTCTTTTTTTATTAATCATGGTGTTAATGTAGTAGGGGTAATTGTAAATAAAGTAATAACTGATAAATCAGAAAAAATTAAAAAAGCTATCAGCAAGTATTGTAAGAAACATAAAATAAAATTTCTGGGTATTATCCCCTATTCAACCATATTAAGTAATCCTACTCTGGGACAGATTATTAATGAAGTAAATCCAAAAATAATCCATGAAACACATGAACGCAAGGCTGTCATAGATACATTTGCAATCGGAGCAACAAGTCTGGAAGAATTTATTGAATATGTAAAAAATATGAAAGGAAATATACTGTTAATTTTACCTTCTCTTAGATTAGATATGATCTTTACCATTCCAACTTTAAAAAAATTCTTTGAAAATAAAGAAACCAGAATTCACACTATTCTCTTTTCAGGCACACATGAACCATCCCAGATAGCAATTCAAACACTGATAAATGAAAATATTAATATACTGTGGGAAAAAGGAGATACATATAAAGTGGCCTCCAAATTATCATCTATCTCAATTAAAACTCGTCCAGATGATATTTATAAAATAGAAGAAATAAAAAATATTGTCATTCGGAATATATATTATAAAAAATTGTTCCAGTCTGTATCACAATCAAAAATCATAGTGCCATTTATTACAAAAATTATAAATAGAGTATTAATGGTATGGGAAAAAATACGTTCTTTTTTTACTCATATCTGAACCATCACATCCTCTTCATCAGCTGGAAATACAACTTTAAATAAAGTGCCATTCTTATTAATAATCTCCAGGGTACCGGAAATTTGTTCGGTTAATAAATGAATTAATCTTAAACCCAATGTTTTTGAATCTTTAACATCTATCTTATCAGTAATGCCGCATCCATCATCTTTCACTAAAAGTTCATATTGATTGTTTTTTTGAGAAAATTCAATTAAAATTTTCCCCTTCTTCTTTTTTGGAAAAGCATGTTTTAATGAGTTTGTTACAATTTCATTTAATATCAGGCCACAGGGAATGGCATTATTGATATCCAAATAGATTTCTTTAATATTAATATTCAAAGTTATTTTTTTACCGCCTGAAAGACTGGATAATAAGCTCCTCGACATAGACTCTATATAATTTTTCATATTTATACGAGAGAAATTATTTGTTTGATAAAGCTGATCATGCACCAGGGCTATAGAATATATTCTGTTTTTGATTTCATTAAAAGCACTCTGAGCCTGAGATGTATTCTTGATTTGATTACTCTGCAGGTTCAGTAGACTAACAATTACATTTAGATTATTTTTAACCCGATGATGAATCTCTTTAAGTAAAATTTCTTTTTCCCGCAGATTTTTCTCAAGCTGCTGTTCTGCTTTTTTACGTTCTGTTATATCACGTCCTATCCCTAATACTGCATATAGCTTTCCTTCCTTATAAATCACCGAAGATTTAGTCTCTATCCAGATTATTTCATTATTTTTAGTTCTTAATTGAAACTGAGTGAGATCCTGTTGATGACCAGTTGTGGCAAGTTCTTCGAGTGTTTTCTGAGCCTTAAGCATTTGTTTCTTGTCGGATATAAGAGAGTTAAAATTTAATTTTTTGATTTCTTTTTCAGAATATCCAAATAAATTTAATGTAGTCGTATTAACATCTAGAAAATTACCCTGAAAATCATGAACAAAAACAAGATCAAGAGACCTATTATAAAGAGCGTTATAACGCTCCTCACTTTGTTTCAAAGCTAATTCTGTTTGTCTGCGTTGTAGTGTTTCAGATACATGACTGGAAATCGTTTCTATAGCTGCACTATAATTAACATCCTGACCTTTTGGGGTAAGTATTATGATACCACCATAAGGTTTATTTTCCAAAGCAAATCCGACTGAATAAATATTTTCAACACCAAGCAATCGTTCTGCAGTTCGGCAGACAATTTTGGGTACTTTACCCTCCATGAGGATATATAGTCCATTCTTAATATGTTCCAGTTTCCCAGATGTATATACGTTCACCATTTCTTTCATTCTATCTGGATGAAAAGACAATTGGGTTGGATCTTTACCTGTCATTTTAGATAAACGATGAATATATTTATCAAAACCTACCAGAGATCTGATTCTTACTGCATCAATTTCAGGATCATAAAGAGAGACAGCAACATAGGCACCGGGATTAATCTTATATATTACTTCACCAATGTAATTACATATAGTATCAATATTCTGCATTCGGCTCGTTTTAATAATAGTATGATTGATAAAATTAAGTTCACGTAAAATCTGTTTCTGTTTTTCCTCGGTTTTCTTTTGTTCGGTGACATCATGTGCCATACTTAAAACCAGTCTTCTTTTTCTGTCGTCTTTTCCTAAGGGTGAGGAATTAAAATGCCATACAGCTTCTTCCCCATATTTGGTTTTGATGGTATACTCTCCCTCATCAATTGTTTCATTTAATGAATATAATTTATCAATATGTTCTTTAACTTTATTTTTTCTTTCACCGTATGCTTTAGTAATCCATCCAGATATGGTAGGAATTTCTTTTAATGTATATCCACTTATAGTACCCCACATTTTATTAACCAGAATAACCTCACCATCTTCAGCATGAACCATAGCTGGAAAAGGAGCTTCTGTAATAGATTTCCTGAATCTCTCTTCACTTTCCTGCAAAGCTCTTAAAGTCTTTTCCTGTTCCGTAATATCACGTATCGTTCCCTGAAAGGCTACAACCTTACCCTGAGCATTCTTAACAGGTACAGTGGTGATCAAAGTATGAATAATACTTCCATCTTTCTTTCTTAAATCCACCGGATTGTTTTTGATATACCCTTTTTTCTCAATTAATTCAATATGATGCTTACGATCTTCTGCTTTTACATATAAGTCCGGAATTTTAACTTTACTGAGGTCTTCTTTATTATCAAATCCAAACAATTCTGCAGCAGCATCATTTAAATCAAGCCAGTCCCCTTGCTTTGAAGTGATAAAAACACAATCACGTACAGTCTTAAAAAAAGTACGGTATTTTTTTTCACTTTCCTGCAGTGCTTCTTCCGCACGTTTTCTATCAGTAATATCTCTATGTGTTCCCACAAACCGTAATGGTTTCCCTTTGTCATCTCTCTCAACTATCTTACCTGATCCCTGAATCCACATCCATTTTCCATCTTTTCGCTTGAATCTAAACTCGACTTTAAACTGATCAATGGTACCTTTTAAATGTTTATCAGCCTGATCCATGACTTCTGCGATATTGTGCGGATGAACTCTTTGCTGAAATTCTTCAAGTCTATGAGGAAATCCATTTGGTTCATAGCCGGCCATTGTATAATAGCGGTTATCAAAGTAAACATTATCATTAATAAGATTCCAATCCCAGACTCCATCGTTTGAAACAGCCAAAGCTAAATCTAGACGTTCTTCACTCTTCCTCAAAGACCTTTCCATATGTTTACGATCAGTTATATCTTCACCTGAACTGAGTGTTCCCATTATTTTTCCATCCTCATCTCTGAGTATGGAATTATTCCAAATAATAATTTTTTCCTGACCATTTTTGGTCAAGACCGGACTTTCATAATATTCAACTGGTTCAATTTTTTCTGCCATTAATTGTATATACATTTTTTCAATTTCAGCTCTATGAGAATTTGGTATACATTGCTTAAACCAGTTTTTTCCCATCATTTCTTCTTCAGAATATTCTAGTATCTTACAGCCTTTCTTGTTAATACGACGAATGTTTCCGTTTCGATCAAGAACTATAAGTATAACTCTAACAATATCAAAAAAGGATTTACTACTGATATCAAAAAATTCTGCTTCTTTCTTTTTCATAATTAACTCTTTAATGTGATGGAATCTAATATTTTCTTTGTAATGTTCTTGCTATCCTGTTCAATATTCGACAATTTCATCTAAATTCTTAATAACACCAATATGAATCAGAAATATTTTATTATAATTGCAAAAACTAAACCAAAAGTAGAAAATATTCCGATGATTAATTTTATCCAGATCAAAAAATTTTTTTTGAAATACACATGTTGTACTAAAATAAAAAATTCCTACTTTCAGGGAATTTTCCCCTAAAGGTAGGAATTTATAAAATATTGTATTTAAAACCTAGGCTATATCTCTGTAATCCATATCTAAATGTTTAATACCCTCTTCCTGAGTTTCAAAAAAGAATTTTTGTTCAAAAAATGCAGGTGAGAGATCATCGAGCCAAACAGCATCCTCATTTAATTGAGCAAAGAACAGTCGATCTACCCAATCAGGGTTTTTCCCTTGAATGAAGCGTAATCCAATTACTCTGTCACCCAAAATATCTACTTCGCCCAAAATTTGAATTTTACCATATTTAGTTGACATACATGGTCCTCTTACCGTCCGGCATATTCCGCTCACTCTCTTATATGCTTCTCTGAATATTTTCCATGCTTCTACAAGCGGTATACTGAAATAATGCTGTGCACCTGTATTTCTTGCAATAAACATATAATATGGTATTAATCCAAGCTTTACCTGCTCTTCCCACATAGAGGCCCAGATGAGAGAGCTATCATTTATATGATGCATAATAGGAGATTGAGTACGTATATTAACACCTGTACTTCTTATTTTTCTGATAGCTTCAACAACAACTTCTGTCTGTAATTCATGAGGATGGCTGAAATGAGCCATTAAGGTTAAATGTTTCCCCTTAGATTTTACATATTTGAAAAGATGTAATAATTCTTCTGAATCCTTTTCACATAAAAACCTATAGGGCCAGTATGCTAAAACTTTAGAACCAATCCGAATATTTTTAACAGTTGAAACATTTTCCACTATAGGCTTAATATAAGCAGCTAATTTATCAGCTCTCATTATCATTGGATCTCCGCCGGTAAATAATACATCAGTTACTTCATTATGTTGCTGCAGATATTCAACCAGTAATTCAGATTCTTTCATAGCAAATTTGAGATTGCTCATACCAGTAAACTGAGGCCATCTGAAACAAAAGGTACAATAGGCATGACAGGTTTGTCCTGCACTTGGAAAGAAAAGCAACGTTTCACGATATTTATGCTGCATTCCCATTAATTTCTTCTCTCCCAGCATCGGGACATTTTTTAACTGGTCAGCTGGATGAGGATTTAGCTGATGCCGTATATCATCTACGGTCTGGTTTATCTCTTCTTTACTTGCATTATTTTTTAACAGTTTCTCAACCCTGTGAAAATGTTGCTGTGTAAGCATAGCCTTTTGAGGAAAGGTTAGATTAAATATTGGATCATCAGGCACATTATGCCAGTTTATTAATTGATCAACAACATAATTATTTACTTTAAAAGGTAAAACATGGCCGACAACTTCAATATTGAATTGTTCTTCAGCTGTAAGATTTTTAATTTGAGGAATTTCTCTGAAATTTCTCAACCCATATGATTTATATTTTTCTATTTTCCCATTGTTAAAATGTTTTTTAAATTTATTTCCCATATAAACCTCCTTTCTATATATACGATAATATCCTAACAAGTATTTTATATTAATAAAATATAATAATATATTACAAAATAAAACTGTATATAAAATATCTTAACCCATCACAGGTAAATACTACAATAGAAACCATTAGTGTTAAGAAATAAATTACTGATCTTCAGTCTTATCCTTTAGGTCAAATCACTCGTAGTGATTTTAATCCTTCACTAGATAGAAAATAATTTTACCACAAATAATGGTATCTAAGAGGCAATGAAACTATAAAATATAGTTGTTTCTATTGCTGTAAAATATAAGAATAATTACTATAAAATGCAAATTTTTTTTAAAAATTTTTTAATCTTTAACCAACTGAAGCTAAACAAATTAAGAATGGTAGTATAAATAAAATAATAATATTATTTTATAATTATTGTTTAGATTCTATACTATTGTGAATTCAAGTTCCAAATGCGACAGTTTTATAAAATACTTCATTCGGTGAACGATAGTTTAATGTTTTTCTTGGCCGGTTATTTAACCGATTTTCAGCAAATGCAATTTGTTTTGAGTT
>Ga0180433_10004525_pt1 | contig 19449 bp, 21 predicted proteins | sample SS_ome_8_FD_132980 | JGI IMG/M metagenome (GOLD analysis project Ga0180433, IMG submission 132980) | Hypersaline lake sediment archaeal communities from the Salton Sea, California, USA - SS_1_D_1 metaG | ecosystem: Environmental > Aquatic > Non-marine Saline and Alkaline > Hypersaline >... | reverse complement strand
TGAGTTAATTTTTCTTTATTTATTATAATTTCTATGTCAAAATCTTTATTTTTTTTTATTTGACATAATTTGTATAATGTTTTGTTATTTGTTTTATCATAAGCCAAAACTATTTTAATAACATTTAATTCATTTTGTATTTTTTTAATATTTTCAAATACATTTTCTAAATAATTTTCACAATTTCTAACACAACCACAAATCATAAAATTAATATTAGACATATATGTTAATATTAAATATAAAAAAACAAATTGATTAACGATTTTTTTTTATTTTTCTTAATAAAAACATCAATGACCCATTGAATTTTTGAAAACACAATTTTTATTATATCCTTCTCCCCAAGAACCGTGAATAGATATTTCCTGATCGCTCCAAAAAATATTTGCTTTTTTATCAAATAAAAAAAGACCCATAAAATGGTCTATTGGTAAATTTATTTTCTGTTTATTAATCATTAAAAATTTAAAATAATCCAAAAACATTTTACAACATTTTTTCGATATAATATAAAAATCTGTTCCCTTATTATTTCCAGTCCAAGGAAAAACAATAGTTCTTTTCATATCATAAAATTCACCAATCTTTTCTGCATTTTTTGGAATTGGATTATCTCTATTATATTTTTTTTTATAAAAATCATAGAAAGGAAATACACCCACATATAAAACATCAAAGTTTTCTGGTAATATATTTGTTAAATTATTAAACTTTTCAATAAATTCATCCTCAAATATTGTATCATCTTCCATTATAATTCCATAATCATCACTAACTATTTTCCCCATAGCGTGTATATGTTTTAAAAACAAACTAATTTCACATTTTTTTAATTTTTTTTCATCAAATAAATTTAATAAACATTCTGGAATATTTTCTCTATCAAATTTCTCAATAAAAATTAATTTTTCATTTATTTTATATTTTTTACATTGTTCTGTCATAAATTTCTTTCTTTCTTGTAATGGTGTATAATGACAAACACATAATTTATTTATTTTATCCATATTAGTATATGTAATATATTAATATTTTTAGATTGAAAATTAAATTTTTAGATTGAAAATTAAATTATGAATATATCTATCAATTTATAAATTCATATTCCTCCTCATCTAAACTCCTCCCTCTTACTCTATTTTCACTTATATCTATATCTTCATCTTCATTTATATCATCCTGGACTTCCATTTCTTCTTCTTTATCCTCTTCTTCAACACTTTTCTCATCATCATCATCTCTTGATATATTAAAGTAATCAACATTTATATCTTCTATTTTTAATTTTGGTATATTGTTCCTTTTCTCTTCTTCATCAAAATGTTCGTCTATAATTTGTAATGTATCATATTTTTTTACAATAACAGGTTGGCTCATATATTCTCGAAATAGATTAACAAAGAACATCCATTTTTGATTTTTGAAGTAATCTAATATAAAAAAGAAAACTAAATACTGTACGCAATAATATATTATTAAATAACTCGTAACAGAAACAAATAATAATATTGTTATTAAATAAACATTCAATCCTAAAACTAATATCTTCTTCCATTTGTCAAAGTTTTCCTCTGTTAAATTATTCATAAAATATCTCGTAATCTTATAAAAGTCTTTATCATATTGATTTAAATGATACATAACATAATCACCTGAAAATGTAACGAAAAATGAAACTAAAATTTGTAACCAAAAATCTCTAAAACTTATATCAGGACATATAATAAAACATAATATACTATTCAAATGTAGTTTGATAATCATTGAAATAACATTAATAAAAACAAAATTTATTTTATTCTTGAAAAAACTTGAAACAATTAATTTACTTATCAACTTCTTTTTTGTTTTCTTGACGAATTTTTTCCTCATTTTTTTCATCCATAGCATTAATAATTAATTTAATAATTTTTTAAGTTTAATTATCTTATTTTGTTTAAATTTCTTTTATTATGGTTATGTAATAAAATACTTAATAAAATATTTTTATTTACTTTTATGACAAATGTAAATAAAAAGAATGTTGAAAAAAAATATAAGAAAAATAGAATTAAAAGGTCTAATAGAATAAAAGCGACAAAAATTGTGCCTATTTCAAATTTAGATTTAGAAAAAGGTGTTATAGAACAAAATGTTAATGATAATAGTAGTAATTTATATTGTAAATGTGAATTTAATAAAAATTATGTTATGATTATTATTTTTATTTTGATTATTTTTATAATTTTATTTTGTTTTGTAGGTTCAGAGTTGGCTTGTTCGTCAAACTGCTCCTTAACTAATTAAATGACCCGATGAGAGATAATGAGTTGCCATGTGATACTTTTTGATATGTTGATTTGAATTTGTAATCAAACATCTTATCACCCTTAATCTTACTCTTACCATACTGTTTCTCGAGATATCGTTTGAAATCTCGTTTTGTAGGTAAGTTATTGTCATTATTGTTCTCAGTATGCCATTCTTTATATTCATTGAGAAGTTCTGTGATTTCAACAAAGTCACCACTTGATTTGGACTTCTCAATAGCACTAAGCATAAAGTCAGAGTATTTATCACATTGGCGATGATACTCTTCTGTATGCTTCTCAACTTCTTCTGGAACATTAATACCTTCCTCAGTATAACTGTTGTAATACACATCAATAAGAAGACCCATAAACAATTCTTTCCATTTCTGGATTTTCTCAGAAATGCCACGATCAATCTTAAATTCGTGTTCTTCAACAGGATTATCCTTGAATTTACTCCTGAACTCAATAACTTCCATACGACGCCACACACCTGTATCAGTTGGTGGAACAGATGGAATATCATTACACAAGAGAGAAAGTTTGAACTGTGGTTTGAACTCAATCGGGAATTTCTCATACATTCCACGACCTTCAAGTTTATCCCCACCAGTGTATTCCTTCAATCGTCCAGCATTAATCTTTTCACCTTCACTCGGTTCTTCGAAGTAACAGAAACGTTTTCCCTTAGATTTTACAACCTCTGAACTCGTTCCACCCGCTTGGGCGCGTCGTCCAGTTAATAGTGTAATAGGGAACTTCATACAGTAATCACCAAAGGCATTGACGAACAATTCCTCCAATTTACTCTTACCATTAGAACCCGTTCCAATCCAAATACGGAATTTCTCCTCTTTATTAACTCCTTGGAGACAACTCGCAAGGAATGTCATAAAGTATCTATTCATCTCTTCATTAGGAAAGATAGTGTAAAGGAAGTATTTCAACTCTTCCCAATTTTCATCATCCTCATCGAATGGCACATAATCAATCTTTGTCGTCATCGACAAATAATCCTCAGGACAACCATCACGGAACTCCTTTGTTTTAAGATCATATACACCATTCTCAAATCCAACAAGATATGGATTTTCATCCAATCTCTTCAAGAATTCCTTATTATAGAAGAGGCGCTTAGCCTCCGCCATAATATTCTCTTTATTAGATTTACTTCTAAGTTTCAAACTCACTTTAAGTAAATTCTGGTTCTTCTTTTTCGCTTCTTCACGTTCTTCCTCAGTAGCATCGTCATTAACAGATTCCAAGTTTAAAACAGACATACGACGACAATACTCTTGTCTCATTTTAGTTGAGATAAGATTGTAAATCTCCGTATTTGTTTCACACATTTCCCATCTATGACCGATAAACTGATACCATTCGCCACTACCCTTCGCAGAGCAACAGACAAATTCGTGTTTAAACATCTCGTGAAGAACCTTCGCCAAATCCCAATCTGCTTGCGATTCAATACTAATATCGATATACTTTCTTAGTTTAGTCCTGACAATCTCATTATACGCCTCTTCATTGTCTGATTTGGCAAAATAATACAAAGTCCCAAGACCTAAACCACTATCCTTCATATTCTGCCATTCAGTCTCACATTTGTATCGCCTATTAGGCTTGTCACACTTCTCGGCAAAATCAATCCAAATTTCAAGTAATTCTTTATTATTAGCATCAGTGTTGTGTAAAATCCATCCAATCTCAATCCGTTGATTGTGATTTTCAGCACGAGTTGGAGATAAAATATCAACGATTTTTCTAATCTCATCAATATCATATTCCTTCTTCTTTACACTACGCTTCACATATTTCTTTCTAACTTTCTTAGATTTTGGAATTTTAGAAACCATCTCCTCCTTAACATTAGTAACAGTCCGCTTCGCAGCATCCCGAATACTAAATAGTTCAGAAAATGAGACTTCATATTCTTCAACAAATTCCAAAGTATTCTCTTCATCCATTACCTTACATTCAAGGTCGTGATTAAAAACATAACTGAGATTGTAGATTTTATTATTCTTTTTCTTACTTCCATATAAGAACCAAGCATTATCGTGAATAACCGCTTCATCCACCAACTGATAAGGCTTCACCGTCAAAGGTAAATCTTTCACAACTGGCGGAATATGTTTCAAAATGTTCTTCCTAATATACTTGAATTCCCATTGTGTAGAAATAAGAAATGGATAAATAATATGAATACCGTCTTTTACTTCATTGTCCGTTCGAACAATGTCCGCTTTCTCAAAAACGAATGCTTGTAAAACACTTGTATTACTCTCATCAATCTCAAATACATTCTTAATCTCTTCATTAAAAAGTTCAATAATTGATTTGATGTGCTCTTTTGTATGCTGACGTTCATCAACATCCAACTCATATCGCTCATCAATATCAATTACTAAACAAGAATATTCTAAATCATTATGCCTCTCCAAAAGATGTAAATCGTGACCTTCCATAATCGCCTCATCATAAAGTCTAAAAAAATCAGTCATTTCACTATCCTCAATCCGGTAAATTCCAGACAAATTGTCAGAACCATTCCAAATATGAGTGTGTAATTTCTTATTCTTTTCATACTCTTTCAAGTCTTTATTGTATTCGTCGAGTGTTTCTTGGTCTAAATCTTTACTTTTCTTTGGTTTAGTCGGCTTTTTAATTACTTTCTCTTTCAAAAAATCAAATAAATTGTAACTGATAGAATTATTCATTAGTTATATTTAAAAAACATTTTTTTAAATGTCTAAATTTTTAAAAATCAATTTTTTGTTTTTCTAATATCAAAAAAATTAATCTAATATAAATTAATATGAAATTAAATAAAAAAAATATTTTTATAGGCGTTCTTGTATTAATCCTCTTCGCATTAATTTGTATAAAATTATTAACTGGTAATAGATCATTTGATAATGGAAACGGTATTGTTTATCTATTCTGGACTGGTGGTTATGATTCAACTTTTAGATTATGTCAAGCATTAATAGATGAGAATAGAGTAGTTCAACCTATTTACATATCCGCTATTATAGATAATCTACCACAAAATAAAACAAGACGTATGAACCAAAAGAATGAATATGAAGCAATGAATAAAATTATTAAGATGTTACACACTAAATATCCAAAAACAAGGAGAACACTTTTACCATTAAAAGATATTAAAAGATTAGACGTTGATGGTAATATATCACATCATATGAGAGTATTAAAATCACAAGGTAGAGTTAGAAGAGCTGTGTGTCAATACGGCGGTATGGCACAAGTAACGAAAAATATGGGGAAAAATATTGAAATATGTGTGGAGAATGAACCTGGATCTATGTTAAATAAAACTATGAAAGGGCAAATGAAATGTAATGGCAATGTATGTTATTTGAAAGATAGACTTGCTGATGAGGATACGTCATTAGAGATATTTAGAAGATTTGTTTTTTCTACAATTAAGTTTTCAAAAGAGGATATGTTGAAAATAGCGGAAAGGGGGGGTTACGCGGATATATTGAAAGTAACTTGGAGTTGTTGGTATCCAAGGGCTGGGAAACCTTGTGGTAGATGTATAATGTGTAGGGAAAGGATTGTTTAAGAAAAAAAATATAATTAAAATAAAAAAAATATTTAATTTAGATTTAAGGAGTAGGGAATATAGATATACGTAAATGTCAGAATATTCAAGTAAAACGTTGAAGCGTATTATGTCAGAAGTAAGAAACATTGAGAAATGTCGTAAAGAGATGGCGAAAAGTGGTCTTTATATTTTTTATGATCCAGATAATGTGGGGAAATTTTATTTCTTAATTATTGGAACAGAGGGCACTCCATATGAGCGGGGATTTTATCCATTTTCTCTTGAAATCCCAGCCCGATATCCATTTGAACCGCCGAAGGTACAGATTATTTTACCGAATGATGGAAAATCACGGATGAACCCTAATTTATACATAGGTGGTAAAGTATGTTTGTCGATGATTAATACTTGGGCTGGTCCTGGATGGCTTCCATCATATACAATTGAGAAGGTTGTTATTGCCATTCAGGCATTAGTTATGAATGAATATCCATTGGTGAATGAGCCGGGGCACGAAAAGGATAGTGAGGATATGTTAAATGAGTATAACGATGCTGTATTACATCAAAACTATGTTTTAGCGATTATTAGGATGTATAATTGTTTAGATAGTGGTTGTTTTACATATTTCAAGGATGTTGTTTTGGAGAAGTTTAAGGAATATAAGGATTTTTATGTGGGGCAGTTGGAAAAGTATGTTGAAAAGTATAAGGATGTTAAGGTATTTAGAACTCGAACTTATGGTATGAGGGTTAATAATGATTATAAGAATATATTAAATGTGATAAAGGCGATGGGTGAAATGGAATGATTATAAAAAAAATAAAAAATGAATTAAATTGATTTAAATAATTTATAAGGTAAGTATATATTATTATGGTTCAATTTTGTGTAAATTGTGAAAATATGTTGTATCCGCGAGAGATTGATAAGCAATTATTTATGTGTTGTAAGAATTGTGGTTATAAGGATAAGAGTAATGATTTAGTTATTTTTTCTAAGATTTACAATGACGATACGGCTCTTGAAGATACAATTAATAATAAATATATTGTGAATGATGTGCGATTACCAAGGACAACAAAGAAGAGATGTCCTAATGAGAAATGTGCAAGTAGGAGTGATGCTGGAAAGCAATTGGCAGTGATTGAGACAGTAAAGAAAACACAGGAGAAGATTTACATTTGTTGTGAGTGTCATACTGATTGGAAATACACTTAAATGAGTTGTTTGGGTTTATTCTTTTTTTATTATAATCTATAAAAAAATTGATTTTTTTTAATTTAAAAATATATTATTCATATATAGTATTATGAATAATAGTAAATATGAATCTGACATTTTAACTGACAAGGACGTATTGAATAAAATTCAACAGAGTAATAGAATTTCTATTCCTATCTTAACTAAATTTGAAAAACCGAAGATTTTGGGTATGAGAATTCAGCAATTAACTGTTGGTGCTGCGCCTTTGATTGATACGAAGGGAATGACAAGTTATATAGAGATTGCTGAGGAGGAATTACGTCAAAAGAAGACACCATATATTATCAAACGTCGAATGGCGAATGGGAAATCTGAGTATTGGTCTATTGATGAATTAATTCAAGTTGATTAATTACTTTTTTTATTATAATTTTTTCTTATATTTTAATGAATAAATAATTTTTTTTGTTATTTATTTATTTTTTTATAAATGTAAAGATCCAGATTATGGACCATTGCCAGCAGCAGCTCCATCGTCGACAGCACCACCGCCACCGCCACCGCAATTACCACCAATATCGGTGATATTCATCTTACCTTTGGCAATCCAGAAAGGATGCCAAGTACCGCGCTTCTTAGCGCGGTCGAGACTTTTCCAACAGCCAATACAGCCTTTGTAGCCGAATGGAGGCGGGCGAAGAGGGACTTCAACCGTAGCGAGGTCATTCGGCTTAAAACAGTAGTTACGAACTTTTGAAACAAACCGAAGTGCTTCGGCGGGCTGAAACTTACAGAAGTGGACCAGTTGCCAAGCGCGGTAGGTCTGAAGGACCAAATGGAACACTTCGTCGTTGAACTCTGTTTCCAAAAAGCGCATAATGGCACGGGCGCATTGACGAGGCTTCCACACTTTCAAAGAAATGAAGTGTCTTTGGACACGCGGAAGCGAAGGTGCTTTTGCTCCATCTGAAACAGAGCTGAGTGGCGCATTGCGAAGAACAGCCTCGAGAGGAAGTCGTGCTGGTCGAACTGGTTGAACTGAACTCATCTTTTTGAGGGGGGGGGCGCTATTACAAGTTTTTCAAAAGTGATTGGAAAAAGAAACAGCAGATTAATAAAAGTTAGAAAAAATAAGTCTAAAATATTTATGCATCATTTTTTTTATTCGTTTAATTCCCACTCCATAATAATACTTAAAAAACTATTAGACGTCACCTTAAACTCTTGTTAAAAAAATAAATAAAAATTTTTTTTACAAAAACTATTTAAAGAGATGTAATAATATAGTAGTATAAATGAGCGAGACCGAAGTAATGACTAAAACTACTAAGACTACAACGACTAAGAAGCCACGACGAACCCGTAAGACGGCAGGCACTAAGAAAACTGCTACAAAGAAGACTGCTTCCAGTGGAACTACAAAGAAGCGTGTTCGACGTGTTAAGAAGAGTAAGACTGTTGAAGAGACTACTACACCAACCGTAGAGGAGACCGTTGCCCCAGTTGAGACTGTTGCACCAGCAACTACTGAGGAGACTACAACAACTTCTTCCACTGAAACAGTACAAACTGCTGGATCTACTGAGACCACAACATCTACTGATAGTTCAAGTACTACGACAACCGAGGCAACCACTGAGACCCTTACAACTCAGGTCAGTCAAAACCTTGAAACTGTAAATACTGCTTTCACTGATCTTAACACTCAAATTGGAGCACTTGTAAAACTTATTCACAGTTCTGGATTTGGAAACAAGGAACTCCGTGTTGTCGGTAGAACTTACAAGAACACCCTCAAAGTTCTTACCCGAGTTCAAGACGAACTCCTCTCTATTGCCCTCAAACGTGGAGATGATGCCCAGCGTCAACTCAACAAGCGTGTTCGCAAGCACAGAGGTAAGTCCAACCCAAACAGTGGTATTCAAAAGATGCACCCAGCACACCCACTCCTTGCCACCTTTATGGGAGTAGATGAGGGAGCACCAGTATCCCGAGTTCAAGCACTCAAAGCGATTAGCACTTATGTTCGAGAGCACGAACTCCAAGTTGTAGAGAACCGCCGAACTTTCTACTGCAAGGGGGATCTCCACAACCTCTTCCCAGAACGTGAGACTATGGGATACACTGACATCATGCGGGAAATCAAGCCATTCTTCCCAGCAAAGCAAGCCACTAACTAAGTGATTATGTAGTGTAATTTTATAACAATTATATTTATAAAAATCGTATAAATATAATTTAATTTTGGAATAATAACGATAGTTTCAAATAATAATAAAAAATCTAATGATATATTAGTATATATATGCCTGGTGGGTATTTTCAATTAATAGCACAAGGTCCAGCGGATTTGTATTTGACTGGTAATCCAAGTATATCTTTTTTCAAATTTGTATATAGGCGCTACACACCTTTTTCAATGGAATTAATTAATCTCCCTTACAACACAATCCCATCATTCACTCCTACACAGAGCACAGAGGCTAAATGTAATATTGATAGGAATGGAGATTTATTACACGATTGTTATGTAATTTACGATTTACCAGCCATTTACACAGCAGATTACCCTTTCTCTTGGGTTGAATCAGTTGGTAATAAGATAATTGAGGAAACATCAATTAAAGCGAATGGACAGAATGTTGACAGACAATTTGGTGAATTTATGAAAGTGTATAGTGATTTGACATTAACGAAAACAAAGAAAGTAAAATATAACAATATGGTGAATGGTCCTAATGATATTATTAGAACCGCTTTTCCTACGGGAGATGATACATACCCTGCTTTGCCATCTAAAAGACTATACATCCCCTTACCATTTTGGTTTTGTAAGAATTCGGGGCAGTCACTACCACTAATCGCTCTTCAATACACACAAATGAGAATTGATGTTATTTATACAAGATTAAACGATTTATTTACAATAGGTAATCCTGGTGTATCCCCAGAGGAACTGTTTAACTCTGAGAATTTGAGTGATTACAATATTAATATGAGAGACACTTTATTAGAAGAAGGTTGGGATCAAACAAATGTTATATTCAGGTTCGCGAGGAGTTGGGATCAATATAGCGCTATATTAGCAAATTACATTTACTTAGCAGAAGATGAAAGGACTAAATTCGCACAAACATCTCACGAATATTTAATAACACAATTACAAAGGAGAATATATTTAGGATTGTCACGTGGTCCATCACGATTAGACTTAGTAATGAACTATCCTGTTAAAGAATTGATTTGGTTTTTTAGAAATCAAGAAGCATATAGAACAAATGATTGGTTCAACTTCACTGATAATAATTGCCCCGATCTATTAAATGATGTCAAAGATATAAGGAAATTTATTATGATAAAATGTTTACAAACATTAATAGATAATGATACTTGTGATTGCTCTGGTAATGGATTGAAACAAACTAAAAATTTAAGTAATCAATTGAGTAATCTATTAAGTGATACATATGCCGGGATATTCGAAGGAGTTTCTGTTAGTAATATAAATAGTTCAAGATGGGACTATTACAGTATTATGAAAGATGCCAAATTAGTATTCAATGGGCACGATAGATTTGAAGAACGCGAAAACACTTATTTTGAAAACCAACAAATTTATAAATACCACACAGGTGAAGGTTCCAGAGGTTTATACGTATATTCATTCAGTTTGAAACCTGAAAGAGATCAACCAAGCGGCACTTGCAATATGTCGAGGATTGATACTCAACAATTCTTTACAAATATTTTCGATACTGATAATAGCCCAAAAGAAAATGATAAATTCGATTTACATATGTTCGGCATCAATTACAATATTTTTAGAATAATGGGGGGTATAGGAAACCTCGTTTTCACAAATTAAAAAAATATTCTATTTTAATATTTCTTAATACTCTTTGATAAAAATTAATTAATTTAAAAAGATTTTTAACTTAATTATATGATAAAATGAATTCAAAAAGAAAAATTTCATTGAAGATTAATGGCGATGATCTACTACTTAGGGAGAAAAAAAGAAAATGTAAGAAAGGGATTTCGAAGAGGAGTGCTAAATTGGGTGGTTATGTGGATATGATTAGAGGATTTGATATGATGGATAAGTTTGATAAGATGGATAAAATGGTTGAGAAGATGATGGAGATGATGAAAGTGATGAATAAGAGGGTTGCGAATATAGAGAGTATTGTAGAGAAGGATATTAAGAAGGATATAGAGATTGATGAATTGAACCATAGTATTAAGTGTTTAAAATTAAATAATGATGAATTGAAATATAAATTGGAAAAGGAAGGTAAAGAGATTAAGAATGACTTTTACTATTAATGAAAAATAAATTGAAAAATAAATTGAAAAATAAAAAATATCTAAGTTATTAAATATATATAATGGCACAAACAACATTTTCATTAGAATATGTTTTATCATTAGTAGTTGCTATTGGTTCATATTATTTAGTAAGTAAAACATCAAATAATATTCCATTATGGACCGCTTTATTAGTAGGTTTATTCGCTGGTTACATCTCATTATTACTTTTCAACACTTTAATTCCATCATTAAATACTTTTGGAACTAATGTTGGTACTTATGTTGTAAATAAAACATACAGTGGTGTCGATAATATGAATTACTTTATGTTATTCCCACCTTTATTGGCTATTTTAATTGTTTTCGTTATTTTATTGTATAATGGAGCATTAGGTTAAGGATTTATATTTTTTTAAATAAATTGATTAATTATCTGTTATTTTAATCTTTATTTAATTTTAATCTTATTTAATTATAAAAAAATCTAACAAATATTATAATTAAATAAATGAATTTCGATAAAAATTGCAGAGATATTGTTGAAGATTACCTTTTAAATAAAAGTGAATTGTACCGTTCAAGAGGTGGTTTAGCATTACTCGCTACTATTGTAGTTTTAGGATGCACTAACCATTTCTCATTAACTAAAAATAGTTATGTAAATCAACTCATCTTACCTATCACTACTTATGCACTTGTTATGATTATAATCAGTTTAGTAGCGAGACTTGTTATTTCAGGAAAAGATAAAGCAGATTTAATGGCTAAATGTAAAATGTGGGTTAATGATCCAAACACATCAGTTCATCCAGACAGTTTAAGAGATATGACTGAAATCAAAATGAACTTAGATGAGATCTCAAAATATAATGGTGTAATTGACGGCTGGGTTATTATTGATGGTCGCGAACAAGTTAAAGAGAAATTCGAACTCAAAGATCCAAATATGCCACAAATGAATAGTAATTACGTTGTTCCTGACAGAAACTCTGGTGTAAATTTAGATATGGATGTAAAACCACAAGACAACTTAATTTCCGGACAACAAATTTACTCTAATACACCAATGGGTGCTGATTTCTCAAAACCATTACCAACACCAACTAACATCCAAACTGATAAATGTTTATTAGGTAATGGCTGTGGTACTCTATGCTCTGGTACTGGTGTAAATAACTGCGGTGTTGTAGCACCTGTTCCTGGACCACAATGGCAACCTCAATCAGCAAAAGCGGTTCAAAACAGACTTAATAACGGAGAATATGTTCCAAGTTTATGTCCTCAAAACTAATTATAATAATTATGTAATAGACCTGGTGGAGGTTCATTCGATATAATAGAACCACCAGAAATATCAAAGTATTGTATATTTTGATTTTCTTGTGGATTTGTATTTAATGGAAATGGTTGTATTATAGGTGCGTCATTAGATGCAATAGGAACACTTGAATTACTATCTTCATTATCTTTTTCATTGAATGCTATAAACATTTTTATAACATTTTTCACTTTTACTCTACACATAAAACATTCACCATTCAAATTTTTTACACAATCTCCACAAAAGGTGTGACCACAAGGATTTATACAATGTGAAATTTTAGACTCATAACATATAGGACAACTCGTTTCATTATTTACAATCTCATCTCCTAAATCCTCATTATTTAATAAATCTCCAATTTTATTTGTCATATCCTTATATTTGGAATATAATGTATGGAATTTATTACGTGTTTCCATACCCTTATCTGTTACAGTTTTCAAATACTTATTCAAATCTTTATCTATTTCACTTTTTAGAATTTTTTTTATAGATATTCGAAAATCTACATTTTTTAATTCTTTCGATACTTTTTCACTCTTCTTTTTGAAATTTTCACGAAAATCTTTTACAATGGTACTTAATTCATTCAATTCCTTTTCGTGTTTAGCACACTCAGACAATTCATTCTTCATTTCTTTTAATTCTTTTCTTAATCGTTTTATATTATTCAAATATGATGTAAAATTTGTATCCAATTCTTCATAACCATCTAACTCTTTCAATATATTATTTATTTTAGTCTCCTTTGGTAATAACATATTATCTCTATCTTTTAACATCTCTTCATAACGTGCATCTAAATTTGACATATATATATATATATAAGTAGTTTAGTTGATTAATACTTAAATACTTTATTGATAAAAAATAATATCTAAATTAAATTAATGAAACATTTAATTATATTATTGGCTATTTTGATTATTATATCTATTTTTCACATTAATAGAAGTCGAATGGAAGGTTTTTCAAGTTTGTTATATCCAACAAAAGGTTTAGCGAAAGAATGTGAAGCACAAGGGTTGAAACCTGCTTTTATGCCATCATCTTGTATTAAAAAAAATGGATACTTTAATAATCATAGAAATTGTAAATGTGTTGATAAAGAGGGATACTGTGCAGTATGTTATCCACAAATTAATCACGTTGGTTTGGAAATCGCTGGATATGTTTCTGGTGAAGAATTTGGAAATGTAGTCCAGGAAAATACTTAAAAGGTAAATGTTAAGAATATAATATTAATGGATAGTAAAGAGGTTATTACTGTGTTAAAGAGGTATATTAATAATAAATTTACTAATACAAATTTAATTTTGAAGAGTATTGATTCGAAATTAAATAATTTAATTTGTTATATGGATCAAACAAAGGGTGTTGTAGACAGTAATGAGAAAAAGATTAAAACATTGAATACATATTTATATAAGGCTATGAGGAATTTACATACATTAATTGAGAATAGTTCTGGGATGGCTTTTGTAGGGGCGACAGTTCAAGAGGAAGATGAATTATGTAATTTAAAAGAATTGAATATAAAAAAGGTTTTACCTAAAAAAAAGGAGAATAAAGTTATAAAGAAAGTTGTGAATGATAGTGATATGATGGAATTGAAGAGTGAAAATTTGGTAGTAGAGGATAGTATTGTGATAAAGTTTTTAAAGAGTAAGGATATAAACTCTGATATTAATTTTTTCAAACATTTATATTTCGACAATGTTGAATGTTGTCCTATACGTTATTTGAATAAAAATAATTATCAATATTGGTGTGATGGTGCTTGGTGTGATGATAATGGTGATGGTATTGCTGATATATTGGTAAAGAATATAACAAAGTTATATATGAAGAATAATACATATGATAATTTTGGAACGAATATAGATAAGTATCAATCTTATATTTATTCTATGAGTGATAAAAAATACAAGGATACATTTATTAAAAAAATAAAAGATTTAGTTAAGATTTAGTTAAGATTTTGTTTTTTTGTTTTTTTTTGTTTTTGTTTATTTGTTTTTCTTTATTTGTTTTACTTCTTTTATTAAATATTTAACTTAAAATATAAATTATATTTTAAGATAATTGTGATGAAGGATAATATACGTGAATTCAGTGATTTAGATTTTTTGGAAGGGATTAATAAAAAATTTATTGGTTTAAGTAATATTAAATTGGAGAGTTTTTCTAATTTATTTATTTATGGGAAAGATGGTATAGGTAGAACATTAAGAGTTCGTATTTTATTAAGTAAGTTATTTGGTAGTCAAGGGGTTTTTAATTTTAAATATGCGAAATGTTTATTGGGTAAGAAGCACGATGAATTTAATTATTTGCGTAGTATGTATCATATAGAGATTGATTTGAAGATGAATATTAATTTGAATGATAAGGTTATATATGAGGATTTTTTACGTGAATATTTGGAAACACAGAATGTTATAATAAATAAATGTAAGGTTATTGTTATAAAATCTTTTGAACTGGCTACGGATCAATTTCAAAAATGTATATCATCGATGATTGAAAAGAATTATTTAACAAGTAAATTTATATTAATAGGTAATAAAAGATTTGATAATTTAAATTTGAGGAGTAAAACATTAGAAATTAGATTTGGATCTATTAAAAAAGATGATATAATTAAATATTTACGTGAATATAGTGTTGAGAAGGGTTATATAATATATGATAAGCAATATGAAGATATAGTTGAAACTTGTAAAAAAAATGATGGATATTATAATTTGAAGAATATTTTTGCACTATTTGAAATGGCAACCATATCAAGGAGGTATTGTGGATTTTATAATTCATTTAATTGTTTTATTGATAATATACTTGAAAAAATAATGAAAAAGAATTTCAAATTTAAAGGTTTGGCGGTTTTAAGGAGTGACTTATATGATTTATATACAAGTACTGTTCCTGTTGTAGAAACAATAAAATATATTTATAAATATTTAATAAATAAGTATAATGAAAATAAAGAATTTTGTTTTGAATTGACAAAAGGAACAAATGATACAGATCATTTTCTTAAAATATCAAATAAAGATGTTATACATTTAGAAAAGTACATTGTTTTTATATTAACACTTAAAAATAAATTCTTAATATAATTCAAAAAGTCTGGGAATATGAAGGATTATTATGAAATATTAGGTATTCAAAAGAGCGCTGATAAAACAGAAATTAAAAATGCTTTCAAGAAAATGGCACGGTTATATCATCCAGATAAGAATTTAGATAGGAAAGAGTGGGCGGAAGAGAAGTTCAAGGAAGTTGGTGAGGCATATACTATTTTGAATGATGATAAATTACGTACTGAATATGATGTTAAAGGTGGTGCTTTTATAAAAAAAATATGGAGAATGAAAGGTTTTGTTGAAGAGTTTTGTAAGAATAATAAGGATATGATTGAAGATTTAAGGGCGTGTGAAAGTCGTGTTGAATTAGGTAATAAGATTTTGTTGTATTCTTTGAAATATTTTTTTTCGTAATTATTAAAAAATTAAAAACTGTTTTAATAATAATATGTTTGGTTATTCCAATAATAAAGATACAAAGTATTATGATATATTAGGTATTAAAAATGATGCTACTGAAACTGAAATTAAAAAAACATATAAGAAATTGGCATTGAAGTATCATCCTGATAGGAATTTAGATAATCGTGAAGAGGCAGAGAAGAAGTTTAAGGAAATAACAGAAGCATATACTATTTTATCAAATCCAAATAAAAGGAAGCAATATGATATGTATGGTTCTGGTGGTTTAGGTAATATGTTTGGTGAAGGGAATGTTGGAGGAGGTAATGTAAATCCATTTGAGATGTTTAATAATATTTTCAAAACCCAAGTTTCAGAGTTTATGAATAATAAGCGTTCTAACAATGTTAATTTTGACAATATATTAAATCAATTAAAATCAACAAATATAAAAAAAGATTTTAATTTCGGTGGTCTCAAATTCAAAATCAACATAAATGAACCAGATCCAAAATTCAAAAATGGCTTTAAAGGGAAGCGCACTGAGCGTGTTGAGAGTGTTGGTAGAGATTGGAAAGAAGGGGATGGTCGTGGTGTTGGTCCAAATGAAATGAAACCGAAAGAAGAAGTTGTAACAAAAGAGTTCGAATTGAGTGATATATATTCTGGTATAACAAAAGGTATTGAGGTTGAATTAGTCCGTAGATTTAAAATAAAGAATAAAATTGTTTATAAAAAAATTAAAAGGAAATTTAATATCCCTTTGAAAGGGCGTGAAATATTCGCAGAGGATTGTGGAAGTCATAAGAAAGGTTTCAAGAAACCAGCGGATTTACTTGTTTTAATTGGAGATAAACCAAATAAATGTTATAAGAGAGTTGGTAATTACAATCTTTTCACATTATCTCATATAAACTTAAATGAATACTCTGGAAAATTATCAATTGAATTACCTGATAAAAATGTCATATCCATTAATCTTGATAAAGATGTTATTATTGAAAATATGGAAAAGAGTATGATATTGAAAATAAATGAAAAAGGATTACCTTTCATTGTTAATGGAGAATTGAAAAGAGGAGATTTACTCGTACAAATTGTTAATTCAACTTTGGAAGGAAAAAACTTAGACAAAAAAATCCCAGATGACGAAATAAATGATGATAATTATGAATTCATCCACATATTCGATATGTTACATTGATTTTTATTTACATAATTATTAAAATTCTTTGATTTATAAAAAAAAAAATATCTTTTTAATATTTTTATTAAAAGGATATGGATTTGTATATCGATATGTATGTATTGGTTTTGTTTGTTTTATAATTTATTTGTATATTAAAGGTTTTGTTCGCTTATTCAGCAAGCCTCAACCTCCTCTACTTCATCATCATCTTCCAGTTCCTCATCGGAGTCTTCCACCTCTTCTACTTCCTCACTCTCTTCCTCTTCCTGAGAGGCTTCGTGTGAAGTTTCGACTGTTTCAGTAGTAGTCTCCTCAACTGTTGTTGATTGTGCGGTTGAACCACTTGTTAGACGCTTAGAGAATGTGTATCCACGAGGGATCTCACGCTTCTCACGCGGCGTAACTTTGAGTTTGAGAACCCGTAGAGTTGTTCCAAACTTGCCACTCACAAACCAAACACGTGGTTGGAGAATAGCAGTTACAGAACCACCCCGTGGAATAACCTCTTGAAGTTCCTCCCAACTATCAAGTTCGAGTGGCTCTTCACTATTGGTATAAACCTCAACACCAGGAACACCGTTAAGTGATGATGGTGTTTCCTCCCGTTGCTTCATAACCTTAGGTTGAATTCGCTCTGGGTATGGCTCACCTGTCTCCTTATTAATTCGTGGTTGCTTAACCATTCGAGAATAAAGAGCACCAACAATCATTCGCTGTTCCTTAGTATATTCCTGTCCAAAAATCTCCTTAGAGTATTGGACGCCAAAATCAATCATAAATTCATCCATCGCTTTAAGTTCATTAAAGAAATGGTCGACAGTTTTTTGTTCTTTTCCGTCCGAAGAAGAACAAATCATAGGAAGACTATAATCAAACTTTCCTGTATTTTCACCCTGTTCATAACTGGATAGACCAAATGGAACAACCAGGCTTTCTGGTGTTTCAAAATAAAGTGGTGCTTGTCCGGCTTCATATGCGTATAGTAGTAGAGTCTGTAGTCTTTTAGTCTTTTTGTTCTTTCGTGGCTTAGTGCACGAAACGTTGTCTGCTGTAAAATTAATTGCTTCAACTTGGTAACTTGTCATTTTAATATACAATATACTCTTGTCTTTAAGTATTTTAGATTTTTTAAAAATCAATTTTTTTTTATTTTATGAACAAAAGAGGGTAATCCTTGTACGTTGTGGTTCATTTATATTTTTGTGTTGAAATAAGTCGTTTTTTTATAATTTTTTTAGAAAAAAAGGGTTTAAATAAAAAAACTTAGATATATTTAGTTATGTCAATTAATTATAATAAAAATAATTGTTTTTCTATTAAAAAGAAGGGTTCAAAAGAACAATGTAATCGTAAGAGGAAAGATGGAACTCATTTTTGTGGAATACATAACAGAGCAAAGAACGTTGAATATTTCGTTGAAATTACTTGTTTGGTAGATGTTCCAAAAGTTGAATTAAATAATGATTTGAGTTATTATTTAAAAGAGGAATTATTGGCAAAATATGGACGTGAAGGTGTTTTTGTTAATCCATTTGATTTCGGAGGAATGGAAAATATGGATTGGTTGATGGACGTATCAACTAACTCTTTAAAAGTGGGTAAATTACGGAATACTTTGAAGCATTATAATTTGCTAAGTTTTATTAAAAAAAACCAATCAAAACGGAAAATATTCAGTGCTCTTATGAATTATTTAGAATGGGAAGCGTTTTATATTAAAAATATGGATAAAATAGTTAAATTACAGGCTACTATTCGGGGTTATTTTATGTGGAAACGTCGTGGAACTGTTAATGATATTGAATGTATTCAATTGATAAATATTTTCGAGATTCCTGTTTCATATTATCATAAATTGCGTGATTGTGGAAGGAGTTATTCATTCGATTTACGGACATTGAATAATCTATTCCAAGAAGGTGAATTCGATAATCCTTATACGATGAATAGGTTGAGTGAAGATGAAATAGATATTGCTAAACGGCGGATTGAGTATTTAGTTGAACGGGGGAATTTTGATGATTTTGAGAAGAAACCGGTAAATCCTGAAATGGAAT
>Ga0180433_10004524_pt1 | contig 19452 bp, 26 predicted proteins | sample SS_ome_8_FD_132980 | JGI IMG/M metagenome (GOLD analysis project Ga0180433, IMG submission 132980) | Hypersaline lake sediment archaeal communities from the Salton Sea, California, USA - SS_1_D_1 metaG | ecosystem: Environmental > Aquatic > Non-marine Saline and Alkaline > Hypersaline >... | reverse complement strand
GCTGTGCGGGTCGTGCTGGTCCTTGTAGCCCTTGATGACCGCGCGAACCATGTGCGGGAGATTCGTGCCGCCCTTGATTTCGCCCTTGGCGTTGACATGGGAAATCACGAACAGAATGAACCCGTACTTCTCGGCCCAATGGTTGTAGAGCTTGACAGCGTTCTCGGCATCGCGCGGATGACGCCAATCCTTCATCATGTCCTTGGAGTCGATGATGACCAACTGAGGCCGCAACTGGCGGATGAGCGATTCGTGCTGCGCCATGAACACGGCGGTATCAGACAGGTGAACATCGTGAACATCGGGACGCCAGACCTTGCTCGCAAACATCTTGGCGAACCGCTGAGGGGTTTCCTCGCCCTGAATGTAGAGCCCACGCAGACCACCATACTCGCGGCCCATGTAGTCGATTTGACGCGGCCCACAGAGGCGACCACACATCTCGACAAGCCAACGAGTCTTGCCCATGCCGCGCTCAGCGCCGACAAGGTAAGTATGGCCCTGAGTCATGCCGCCAATCTTCTCGCCGTTCTCGCCAAGCTCGAAACCAAACCACTCATCGAGCAACGGGTCGCCGGTCGGAACACGCTCAATCGGAACATGCGCCTCATCGTCCAGAGCAGTCGCCCACGAAACCGAAAGAGGGTTGCCCTCGATTTGACTCTGATGCGCGCTCATTTCGCGCTGCATCTTCTTCTCGGCCTCGCGCATCTTCCGGCGAATCTGTCGGATTTGCTCGCGGAGCCGCTGAGCGCGGAGCTTGAAGTACTTCGCCTTGTCCACCACGCGGCGACGGTCAGCCGACAGACACGAAACCCACTCGCTCTCGCTCTTCTCTCCAGACGACTTGATGAAGTCGTGGATGATAGCGACGCGCTCAGCTTCGGTCGGCTCTTCCCAACCCTTCTCGGCACACAGCGCCACGCGCTCATCGTCGTCGATGATGGTGTCGAGATTCTGGCGATGCTGCTGCAACAGCCCAAGAATCTGAGGCCCGTCATCGGAACCACTCAGATTGAAGACCTTGATCGCGTCGCGAATCAGATGGTCGTTGGGGGTCGTGGGAGCAACAAACTCGATGCGGTTGGGAGTGCCCGTCTTGTTGCTAGGGGCCTTCTTGGTCGTTTGCTTCTTCTTGGTCGGCATGATTCTGACTCCATCGTAAGGGGTTTGCGTTGTGTCTCAGACAACGCCCCTCGATAGGATAGCCGAATCGTATGTGGGAAGCCGTTAGGGTTCCGTTTTTCCGCGCATAGAAATAGGATCGCCGACATCCTGCTCGGCTTCAGCCACAGCGTCCGCCAAAGAGGATGGCGCTGCGAGCTTATCGAGACTCAACCAGTCAACCACATACGTTTCGTCCCCAGGCATGAATCCCGAAGAGACAGCCGAAACGCTCTTCGGATAGTTCCGCTCACGAGCCTCATTCACAGGAGAAACATCATCGCCTGAACGAATTCCGATACGAAGCTCCACGTAGGGCTTGCTCTTCGTCCCATAGACGTTGATGCAAGCGCCCACCTGGGCCAACTTCAGCCCATAAGGGTTCGCCCCTCCGAGTCGCTGAAGAACACGGATGTTCTGCATGATGCGGTCAAAAGCGTCCTTCCCCGTCGTGGAAGAGCGGTTTGACTTGCCCTCGAACTTCTCCCAGGCCGTCCGCCCTGCGGCGTCCTTGTACTCGTCCTCCGACATGACCTCACGCATCTTCGCGTAGACAGCGCCGAAGAGATGTCGCTGATTCGGCCCCAACTGATAGAGAGCCTCGACGAGGCCCCAATACGCCTTCGGAGGATTGAACGGGCAGAGCCATCGCTCTTTCTGCTTCATTCCCTCGATGAGGCTGTCCATCTGAGCCCGCGTCAAATGATGACGGCGGAGCTTCTTCTTGCCCCCATTCCGTCCATCCACCGACTCGGGTCGTTGCTTCGCTGGCGCGTCCGCTTCCTTTGCGTGCGCGTAGTACGTGTCGCGATCGATCTCGCCTTTTTTGATTGGCATACGAATGTCCGTAGGTCTGCGCCGACGCCCCTTCCTTGCGCCGGCTCGGTTTTCGTTTGCCATTATCCACGCCCTTTCTTCACTCGATACGATTTTCACTCGCCAGCCTGAGCCATTGGAGCCGTTTCATGGAACTGACTGCACGACTTGCAGTCCCCTCAGAGGCCATGCACCCATCATCTTGATGAGCCCGTCCTTGCACCCATCTTACAAGTGTAAGCCTTCACCCGCAAGCGGTCCACCGATGCACCCATCTTTTGTTCGGTGGCGTGCGATGTAGCTCCGGCTACATCCGTTCATCCGGATTTCCGAATACGTCGATAATGCACGTATGAGAACTTTTCCCGAACCCGACCAAGAGACGCTCATCGCCTACATCTACCACACCCATCGTCTCGACAGAATCCCGATGGACAGGTCAAAGATTGAAAAAACTCTGGGCAAGACAGAGACCGACCCATACGTAGCAGGTCATCTCCGCGCCATCACACTCGTCCTGCAACTTGCCGCAGAAGACGGCCTCCTCGTCGAGTGCCCCAACCGCTTCCAACTCGAACCGTCAGTCGGATGGCTCAAACGAATCCACCGAAACGTCATGAGGCCCATCGCCGAACTCGGTCTCGTCGCCGAAGACGCAACTGTCATACATCCGTCAGATGTCGGCGTCTTCAGAACACAAGACTACACGCACCGCTCAGCCTTCGGAAACTTCCAGGCACCCAATCCATATGACATCCCAGAACTACTCTGCGACTGGATAAATCGCGCAGTAAAAGTTGAAAAGGAAAACCTTAACACCATCGAGTACGGGATGTATAGCCAAGAAGAAGGAGGCGAACTCGCCAATCAGTGCAAGAAGCTCAGCCTAGAGCTTTATGCCATCCGTCCATTCGAAGACGGAAACAGTGCTACGTCCCGTCTCATCGAGAACCTTCTCCGACTTCATTGGGGACTCCCCTGGAAAATCATCATCCACAAGTCAGAAGAAGCTGACACATACTACGAAGACAGACGACGAGAATTAGAACGGTTCAACAACTAACCAACTAACTAGCAAAAGCTATACCACAACTCAAACCGCCTACCACATACCAAACCCAATCAGTGCATCTCATTCAGTGCCAGTTACCACATACTATATAAACTTTCCCGCGCAGTGCTAAATATAGAAACAGTGCCACATACGTTAGCTATGTCACGTCGGCACACAACGCCTAACAAATAGCAACCTGCTCTTTCTAAGTTTTATTGTACATTCGTATGCAGCCTACCACATACTAATCGAGGCCCTCGAAGTTTTTATCCCCCGTAGGGGGATAACTTCAACTATGAACCTTGCCTATCAGTGCAAGAGCGTCAGAGATGACGTTGCACCCATCTTCTAATCTCTTGACGTTCCGAGCAGGAATGTATCCAGGCGGTTTAGTGCAACTACCAAGCAACAACTGATTGTTCTTCGAATGCGTGTGACGAACCAGATGTTTGTAAAATTCCGCGCAAGAAGAACTATCTAACCCGAAATCCCAATCATCTATCATCACAACACTGTCAGATACATCACGTACATGCAAATCATGAAGAATAGGTAGAACACTTTGAACCCCAGTAGGAAGAACACTTCCTCCCTCCAATGTCTGCTCAACCAATCGAAGTCGTTTCAAATCATAGAAAATAACTCCATGACGCACATGACCACCCGATTCAGTGACAGCTACATCAGATGCCTTCGCCAATGACGGACTACGCTCCAAACGACCAGAACGTATATGAACAGAGGCAATCTCGTCAGGCAACTCATAGTCCACACGAACCATGTCAGCCATCAAGCCACACTCGTTCGAACTACGCTCCAGAACCGATGATGACCAACCACGAGCTATCGATTCAAAAATGAATGTCTTTCCAGACCCATTAGAGCCCTGAATTAGGCATTGTTGTAGGATTCGAGACTCATCGTCCATGAACTCTAGAGAAATGTCTCTCAGAGCGTTTTTTCCACGTATATGTATTCCACGGATTTGCATACCAGATTATCGACCTCACGGACGATAGTTCTTAGCCACGAAAAGACCAGGAGCCGTCTCAGTCAGTGCAAGACTTCCTGCTGGAGTTTTTCCTGAATCACGGATGTCTGACGGAGGGTCAACATGAAAGCCATGCTGTTCAAGCTCGCCCACAGGCACGATAGCCCAAGGACAAAGACCACGGACATCTCCAGATGGTTCGAAGTTCTCATACTGCTTCGTAGGAATCCGAAGCGCAGCGGTACCTGTGAACTTTTGCTCGATTGTTTTTTGTCTTTTGCGACGAGCAGCGAGTTCAATGAGAAGGAAGATGGTTGGCAAACAAAAGGTCAGCGTGCTGAAGAGGCTAGCGATGCTGACAATCATTTTGTCATGGAAGTCCCACTCGCTCACAGAGAACTTGGTTCGATGCCATGACTGAAAGACCCGTACAGTGAATGCGATACAGAAAAGAATGTACCCGCCAAGTAGGAAAGGCTTGGGCGACAAGTTAGTTATTGCATCTAAGAACGTGGTTAGCATAGTTGAATATCCTGGTAATTAACTTTTTCCTGGGATAAGTTAGAAACTGGAAACTAAAGACGCGCTAATATCTGTGTTTTACGCGCATCTATAGTTTCCCGTACAGCGAACGCTCAATTCGTTGTTTCTGTGTTGCTACGCGGCTTTGGTTCGCAACCTGGCGGCAGTCCGATACGTTTGGCGCTCTGGACCTCTGAGAGCCGCATCGAGGCTTCGATGATTGCATCGGCCTCTGTATCGAGGACAGGATACAGATATAGTCGGAAGTCATTAGAGATGGGGTCATAGCCTGTCTCGACCTCTGCCACAAGCTGTTGCCTGAGCAGTTTCCCTGACCTCTCAACGAGCTTTGGGAACTCTTCGATTTGGTTCTGCGAGGCTCCGTGAGCCAACACGAACTCGACCCCTGTATAGTTTCGCAGGTCTCCACCGTCAGAGGTCTTCTCTGTCTTGACAGGTCCGAACGATGACATCTTCCGTTCTCTGAGGATTCGTTTGTGAAGTATTGAAGTGTGTCTCATTTTTCTTTTTCCTGTGAGGGTTGTTCATCCATGAACACGGCATGGAACATTTCGCATGCTTCTTTGAGCCTTCGTTGGTTGAGGAGTTGTGCTGCGATGATGAACAGGCACCCTACGGCTGTTCCTGCGTATGCCCATGTTTGAGGTTCATGAACGATGAGTTCTCTGAGCATCCATCCTACGAACACGGCCACCACGAGGCTGAGCCAATCCCAGACCTTCGTGATGCTCTTAATCTTTTCGATGTGTTCAAGCGTCTGCTGCTTGACATCGAACCGATGTTTCTGCGTGGCTTCGACCTGTTCGAGTTGTTCTGTTCGTGTGGTCATTTTTCATTCTTTTCTGACTCGCGGGAATCGTCGTATATTTTGTCAAGGTCGTTCCATGCTTCTGTGATTCTTTGACCATTTCTGAGCATCATGAGGATACTGGTCGTGAATGCTACGATTCCAAGACAGAGCAGGACGATTGTGATTCTTTCTGTATTGTTTCCTGTCAATGCTTTTGCTGCGTCTACGGCAACCCATCCTGTCAGGAACCCTGCAATCATGCTGGAGATATGAAGTCGTATGATCTGGCTGGTTCTTCTTCTGATATCCTCTATGAGCATTTCTCTGGTGTCGATATATCCGATGAGCGATTCCGTTTCTAGGATGGCATCTTCTTTTGCTGGGATATCGAGTTTCTGTCTCATTCTGGGGGTATTTTCTTGGGTTGCGCGGGAATTGTTGTACTTGCGTGGATTTTATTTATCCTGTTTGACGGCTTCTCTTGCGAACTCTTGTTTCGAGAGCGGCATCGGGGGTCCGTAGTTGAACGTCAGGGGCATAGCTCCGATGGACTTCATCGCTGACTGTGTTTTGATGTTATCGAGGACTTGTTCGATTGTTTCCTGTTTGTATTCGGGTACGAGTTCTTTCGAGAGGAAGTCCGTATGGTTGGGGTCGTTCATCGCGAGGTCGATATCGCATTCGATGACCGAGATGGCGTCCTGGAAGATCGTTGGGTCTGGTTCGTATTCTTTGCTTTGTACTTTGAGCTTCTGCGCGAGATTTTTAATCGCTGCGAGAAATCTGTCTTCGAGGGGTTGCAATCGTCGTTCTGCATCGATGACGCAGCAAACGAGTTGGATGGCGACGACGCCCACGAAGTATGCCAGAGCAAAGACAGGAAGCTCGACGGCACGGTTTTGTTTCACGAGGATACTGGCGAACAGGGCGAAGAGGACAGCGCTGAAGAAGCCGAAGGTTGCGGCTTGCCAGTAGCGGAGGGGTTCTCCGATGCCTATTTTCTTTTTCCAGTTCGCGTTGAGCATCATTATTCTCTACTGAAACAGGGCTGGAAGGAATACAGACGCGAAGGCTCCGATTGGGAGTCCGATGACGAGACCTACGAGGAAATGGCAGAAGCTCTTGGTGGGTTTTCTCATGGGGGTCATTCTACTCTGGAATTGATTTCACTCGATGATTCTTTGTTGAGGCTGTTGATGTATTCGGCGATGACATCTCCGTGACAGTCTTTGGGTTTGCAGAAACATCCGAGCTTGTCGTCTGGTTTTATTGTTTCCCGTGCGCGTTTTCTCATTTCTTTGGCTTTCGGGTCATCCGAGTGGAACCAGTCTCGGAAGAGCTTTGCGCATTCCCCTCGTTCTCCGTCTCTACCGACGATGAATGGGTTTCCGAAGGGCGCATCGTTTTGGCCCTTGCCTGGTCTTCCGACGTAGACATCGTAAGCTTCTTTTCTCAGGTTGACGACTGTGACTGTCATGGCTTTAGTCGATGCAGGGGAGCATCGGTGTTTGCTCTTCATTCTGTGGCCTCACGGATGAGGGTGGCTCGTTCGATGTCTCCCGCGAGGAAGGCTTCGATGTAGTCGGCTGATGTTCGAAGCTCGACGCTGAGGCTCTGGGCCACCTTCACGCCAACGTCGTCGGGCAGGATTTCTCCGAACTCGGCGAGTATCTGGTCGCAGATGTCCTTCATCTGGCGGTAGTCTGTTTCGATGCTTTCGAGGAGCAACCTGTAACTGGCGAGGGCATCATCCTTCGCCTTCATCTCGGCCTCTCGTAGCTTCTGCTGTGTCATCGGGTCGCTCATGTTTGTTCCTCAAAAACGCCAGCTTTTTGTTGCGGTAGCGTCGAAATGTTGCGGTGCGTTGCGGTCGCTCTAACTTTTCCTGCGCTTGTTTTTCCAGATGAGTTCGGCGAGATATTGCGCAATTTCAAAGTTCATGTTCAGTTCTTTCTGTGTTGGCCTGCTTTGCCTGGAATCCTCATTCGGTAGAGTTCGTATCTGTCGATCGTTTTGAGTATGTTGCTGTTTTCGAGCAGCTTATACCCGCAGCCCCATCCTTCTTCTATGAGTCTGCATTCGAGACATATGCGGCATGGCGGTTTGGCTCTGCCGTGGAACTTGCTTTCCTCGTACTCGCATTCGTAGCATTCTTCGTGTGCGCAGTTTTCTTGGACCTCAAGGGCGACTGCATTGAGCATGTCCTTGATGGTCTTGCTTGTCTTGACCAATCTCTTGATGCGCTCATCCATTCAATAGTGACCTTGTATGCCGCATTTGCAATCATCGCAGAGAGGTGCGCCGCACACGAACTGACCCGCGTGACTACATTCTCTGGTGGCTTGCTTTCCGCAGCGACATTTCTTCTTCGCGTGTTTCTCGCAGATGTCTCCCACGCATGGCTGGTTGCAATGACCGACCCACGCCATGTTGAAACGGCAGTGACCTGTCTTGACTGTCTTCGTCTTTGGGTTCGACGGGTCGAAGGTGTTGCCTGTTGCTGTGGCTTCGACTGTCTGCGCTCTGAACGACTCCATGATGTCGTCTTCGTTCACGGAGAGTTCGATGCGACGGTATTCGCCTGCATCGCCTCGCGAGCCGTGCGCTCTGTTCATGTCTTCTTCGAACCCTGTGGGATTCTCGTCGATGCTGTAGGCATCCCACGCGCAGAGCAGTTCAGGCACCGCGTTCTCTGAGTCTTCGAGAAACCATAGCGTCTGAACGAGCATCAACCTGTCCCTGTGTATGCTTGGTCGAGATATCGACCCGCGTCTGCGTTCTGTGGTTCGATTCCGTAGTGCCGTGCGCACCTCAGACTGTCGAGGGCTCTGACGGCTCGCTCAAGGGCCTCTGTCGGATACGAGTCCTGCTTGGGCTCCTGAGTCTTGATGGCCTCAAGCTCGTCTCTGGCGTCGCTCACGAGCTTGTCAAGAGCTTCCTCGCGTTCTTTCTCTCGCGCGAGAAGACGCTTGGCTGCTTCTTTGTCGAAGAGGGTTGGTTCAGGCACTCTATTGACGACGGGTCTGTCTTGGCTACCGCAGAAGCGTTCGATGGCTCGACCTGCTTCGAAGTCTCCGCCGTGTCTGCCGTAGATGAGAGAGTCGTTGTCGTATCCGTTCGGCAGCGTACCGTTCGATTCTCTTGCTTCCGCGTAATCGTGGAGCATCGGCGATTCGCAGTCGGGCCACCGTTCATCGCGGAGAACATCGAGCGCGTCTTTTTCTGACTTGGCGACGACGAGGCATTCAATCTCGTAGTTGACATGGAAGAGCTTGTCGTCTGATTCAATCTTGGGAGGATGCAGAGGGTAAGGTCGCTCGGGTGTGCGTGCGCCTGTAACCCACATCGCATACCACTCATCATGCGTCCACCGCTCTGAGCAGTTGGTACACTCGAAGCGGTCGTCGCCCTCGTTGGGCAGGGCCTTTGTCCATACGACATCAGCGCTGCATTCGGGACATTTGTCGTTGATGAGCTTGTCAGACATCGGTGATGATCCTTGGTCTGTCGTCTTCAGTTCCCATGCGCACCCATCCGTCAACACAGGGAGCGCAGCCTGGCGCTTGCACGACTCGTTCGGGTCGCCACCACGAACCATCGGGAGCCTTGACCATGCCGCCAACGAGTTTGATGTCTGCGAGTTCTTTGAGAGCTTCGGCAGCTTCGTTGCTCAGGTCGTCTCCGCGTTCAAGAAGTTTGTCGATCAGTTCATTCATAGCTTGAGTTCATTGTTGACTCGTTCGAGTCCCTCGTTGACTTCTTTCAGGTGGTCGCGGCACGAGTCGAGCAGCATGTCCGTCAACTGATGATGACAGAATGCATAGCCGAGCGCGAAGCCAAGGCCGAGCAGAAAGAGTCCACCAATCAGCAGTCCGATGAAGATCATGATTCAGCCGTTTCGGTTTCTTCGCGTTCGCAGTTCTGATGACAGGCGCAGGTACAGTCAGGCTTATCGCACTTCGCGCCACACTCGAAAGCTTTGCCTTTCTTCTCTTTCTCTGCTTCGTCCATGACATGCATGGCGAGGATGAAGCCACCCACAGCGCCGATGACCAGCGCGAAGATGATAGAGATGATGCCAAAGATAAATGCGGTCATTTTGGTCTCCTGTTTACTTGCATCTTAGCAGAAGCGAGTTTCACCCGTTAGCGGTTGTGCTTGATGCGTCGCACGCCACGGCATTCGGGATAGAACTTCAGCTTACCCTTTCGTCCCCATTCGATGCGGGCTTTGCTCCGCAGAGTATAAGGGAACGAACCTGCTACAAGCACGCCATACTGTGAAATGTGTTCGCTTACACAATGCTCGGCGTTGACGCTTTCTTCGTATTCGTCTTGTGTGAGGCAGAAGATTTCGACGAGACCTGTCATCATCGTCACCTTCTTCATGGGGCCATAGCCGCCTCTGGTCTTTTGAATGGCGTCCGAGTCCATCTCCATCTTGGTGCATTTCTTCTTTGCGCCACGACGAAGCAGAACGAGTACGTCGATGTCACGACACTTCTTGATGTATCGCAGCTTCGAGTCCACCGCCTTCTTGCGCTTGCGAATCCATCCGACCTCTTTGTAGACAACATCGAGATGACAGGTCACCGATGAACCAAAGAGAACGATCGCAGCAACATCTTCGGGATTCGCGATGTGCGTCTGAATGAAATCAAACAGTTCGAGGAAGTCAACTGTCGGATATGGCGTGCCGTTGTATTCAGCGAGCCTATTATGAGCAAGCGATGAGAAGCTGGATGACGATGGCCTCGAATAGTCTTCTGTTCTGATCGAATCAAAGAACTCGGCGAAATCGTCTCTCAGGTCTTCTCGTCTGATTCGTTCTTGAAGCTTCTGTCGCTGCTTCGACCTGCTTTCGGCGACGCGCTTGTCTACGTTTCTGTTGGGAGCGATGGGCACGGGTAGTTGAAGCTGCGCGTGAAGAACCTTTCCTTCTCGAAGGTTGACGAGAGCTTCTTCGTGTTGGTTGGGTTTCTTGCTCTTCATTTGACGCCGATTCTCATAACTCTTTCTTTGCGCGGAATCAACTCAAGATAACAGTTCGAACCACCCTTCTTGATGAGTCGTTCAAGAGCCTTCTCTTCTGGTTGTTTCTTGGCCGTTTTCAAGACAGGTCAACTCCACATTCTCAAAGTCTTGTTGACCCACACCGGCTCTTCTTTATCGAAGATATGACAGAAGTAGACGAGAACCATGCAGACGACATAAAGAGAAATACAGGTCGCAATAATAAGAGCAATCGTTGCGACGACGTAACCAATGAGCCACAGCACGCCGAAGGTTGCGGTAATAGCAACCAACGAGAACACGTACATGACGGCGGCGGCAATCGCGATTACTGAAACAACAGCAGGTAGCTTCTTAGATTTGGCCTTGGATTCGTTCATGCAGCCATTTTACCCGATGGCTGCTTTCACTTGATTGTTAGAGGTCAATTTCGCCGCATGGATTCAACATACGACCATCAGGAGCTTTAGCTGCGCCGTTGTTCCACATCATTGCCGATCTACGAGGCATCCCGGATTTGTCGATGTAAACCGGCTGCGCTCTGTCATCGGTACTCGTGAACTCGACACCCAACTCTTCGAGTCGCGCTCTTTTGTCTCGACTATTGATGCCACCCGTCTTGCTTCCAATCTGAGAAGTCATCGCGGTATGGATATTGTCAACGAAGGCGCTGAATGACTTGCTCGACAGAGCTTGGATAGGTCGTTCTTCTTCCCTGTGCGGACGATAGAGCGTTACTTCAGGGAATGGGTCAGGTAGAGATGATACATGAATAGATGGAGCAAAGCCAGGAGCGAGCCCAGCGCTCATACCCATCTGTTCTGCTTCGCTTGGTTCTTTAGGAACCTTGGCTACAGGGATACTAACCTCGTATCCCATAAGCGTGTAGATGCGGGCATAGTTCTTGACCAGTCGATGCAGGTGAGCAACGCTTTCTTCGTGCTGAATGATCGTGGGCATATGGTTGCCGTCGCTGTAGACATCAACGAAGCGATGCATCTCTAGAGGCATGTGGTGAACGTCGTTGTCTTTCCAGAACTTCGGATGGCGCACGAGAGATATCGCAACAATCGTGTAGTTATTGTTGTTGCGCTTGACGCCTTTTTGGAAGTGCATAAAGACAGGAGCAATCATGACCTCTGTCTCGCCCGTCAGGTCACGAATGTCCTCGTCCTCTATCAAGTCCTCGATAGGGATATCGGCGGGTAGAAGTTGGCCTGTAGCTATACGTGTCGCTCGTTGCATCGCGTTGTTATAATCCAGTTCATCTTGGCTATACGAAAACTGCTTATTGGTATAAGTGTATTGACTGAAGCTATTTTTTGACTGATGTGTTTGATACTTACTCAATTGAACTGTCCCAAAAATACACTCTTTGTTTTCTATAGCTCTGCGGCGTAGCTCTTCTAGCTCTCGTCTGATTCTTTCAGATTCAATTCTTTGTGCGCGTTTTCTTGCAGCCTCTTCAATGACGCGACGAACAATGTTTTTGGCAAGTCTGTCAAGGTCACCTGCTGCATCTCTGCGACGCATGGCTCCAGCAGGGCTTCCCCCTCGATGGCTCTTGGCATGAAGACTTCCACTCCCGACATCGTGAGGAGCATAGCTGTTTGACAACAATCTTCGTAGAGTTCTCTGTTTAGCCATTCGACTGTTCCGTTGTCGAGTCTGATGTGACCTGCAAGAACCGAGCCCGTATCGAGCAAACATGGGTCGATAGGTACTTGACCATATTCAAAGACGCCCTTGTCAAGCATGTCGTAGTTGATAACGCACGCGCTGACGTAGATTTCATTCGTGTTCGCGGCAGCCAGCGAAACAGCAACAGGCAGTATGATTACGCGATTCGCGTTCATAGCCTTCTCCATGTCGCGGAGATTCTTTGCGCGATAATTGGTTGACTCGAAGTCAGGTATGTATTCATCTACATCAAGGTCGCTGAATCGAGACTTCGGATTGTTCTCGTTTGCAATATCCTTGAGCATCTCGGCGAGTTGTTCGATCGATGTGCCCGCTTTTTGCGCAGCGGAAGTGTAGCTCGTTATACCAGAAGTCAGGTAATGACTCATGTCGAGCAAATCATCCAAAGCGATTTTGTGGTCGTAGTTCTTCATTCGGCTGCTATCGTTTCTTTGATGGTCTTCTCGTGTTCGGGCAGGTTCATGACTCTATGAGTTCTGTAACCCTTGCCTCGAAGCCGTGTAGACCAGTTCTTGTCTTCGTAGAGGTCGGTCGTCCAATCGATAGGACCGTGCATCGAGGTCCGAGGATGCCACAGAACTCTCATACCTGTAAAGGTAAGGATGTTGCAGGCGGCATCGCAGATGGAGAAGAGGTCGAGAAGGTGCCTGTCGCTCGATACGTCCGTCACCATATGGCGCGGAGTAATCGGCGTGCAGTAGTTCGTAGCAAACTCCTCGGTGTTGAGGCTCATCATGAACGCTTGAACCAGGTCGGTTCGCTTTGTCCATGTACCTCCATAAGGAGACTTGACCTCTTCCTCGATATGGTATTCGGGAATCATCGCGCAACAGACATAGACATCGCTGCTGAGCGAAATGATCTTCTCCATCGCCTTCGGTTCAAACTCGTGAACAAAGGGCTTTGGATTCGGGTTCTTTTTTCTCTTCGGTTTATCTTGCGCCATCACACCACCAGATTATCTGCCATCTCTGCCAACTTCTTGAAGTTTGTCTCAACCGATTCAAAGGAACTAATGTGGTAAGCAGGTCGAGTCTGAGATGGGTCAAACAATCTGACATCGTTCGGAGGCATCGTCTGCCCCATGCGGCGAGGGATGTAGAAAACGTCCCAGCCTTCGATGGTCAAGATATTCGCCGTGGCGCTGAGGCCAATGAACAACGCATCGTAATACGTGTTCGTCTTGTCAAGCTCAAGAGGGATGCGAGTGTTATCGATACACGCGGTCACAAGGTCGCCGTCCGCAGCCGCCTCCAGGTCCAAAAGCATCGCCTGCATGTTATAAACAGGCGGAGCCATGTCTGTTCCATCAGTTCGCCCACGCGCCATGTCCGTGTCGTGGGTAGCGAGGACCATCACGCGGTCTGACTTCAACAGGTCTTTGAGGTCTTGCAAGTTGTATCGTGGAAGACTCATCGTTATATATTATCCCAACGTGTTTGCACTTGCATCGTCCCTCTCGTAGAGGAACTTCTTCATGTCTTCAGGGAACACCGCAGCAAAGCGAGAACGCTTCGTATCATTCGGAGCAAACAGCTTGATCTCAGGCACTAGAGTCGGAGACTTTTTCTCGTTCCAGTTCGACTTGTTCCATGGGGTTAGCGATTCGACTTGCTCGTAGATTCGCTCGCAGCACGAGTAATTGACCTCGTAGCCCTGCTGAGTCAATGCAACAGCAAGAGTGTCGAGCGCGAGTTCAACATCAACAGGAATCGGAAGATAGTCTTCTGCCGATGCTTTGTTGAAGCGGGTAATCATCGCAGTCGGAGGCTTGTTGTCGGGCGTCGCATCATCGACGATGGCCGTTATATATGCGCCGTAGCGATGGATGCTGTTGTTTCCCTTGCGCGGCAACTCGACAACGGAGATAACAACCTCGAAGGACGCATCGAGTACCTGACGTAGGCTCGCTTCGTCTGATTGAGGGCCACTGATATCAAGTAGTTGGTCATCTGTCCAGTCGATTTTGACGCCCCTTTCTTTGAAGAAGCGATATATCCAAGGCTTGTCCATCATCATCTCGCGATGAAGCAGATGGCAAAGGTCATGGTCGCTCGCTTTTATAACCCACTCGGGCACCTTGTAGTCTTTGATTTGCTCGCGGAAATACTTGATGTCGCTGTTGTTTATCTTTGGATTGATTGCATCAAACGGCAATAGTTCAATCTGATCAAGAACGTGGTCGGGCACACCATGATTCTTGAGGTAAGCAGCAAGCACACTGTATAGCTGGTTGTAGCTATCGCAGAATAAAACGCTACCGCTGCCCTCAGCAGGGAACCATTGTGTTGAATCGATAATCAGTTTTTCCATTACCAGAACTTCCACCAAGGATTATCTTCGTTTCGCGCTGCGCCATCTATTTTCTCGCCAGCATCTTCGTCGTCAGTGTCAGTATAAGTGTACGTAGACTTGAAGCTCATAGTCACCGTACCATTAAACTGCACAGGCGAATCAGGCTCGACTTTGATAGTAAACGATCTATCGGGTTCGCTATTCTCGTCAACGACGGCTTCGTCGCCGATTGTCTTGCGCCAGTATTCCCATTCGCTCTCTGTCTGGGGTCTCGCAAGAGACTGAAGGCACGCGAGCTTTTCAACAGGGCTCTCGAAGTTCTTCAGGTTCTCTTCAAATAGTTTGCTCAGGTCGCTCGTGTCGCAGATAACAAACTCGTTCGTCTCAACCTCACGGCAAGGCTTGAACTCGGAGAAATGCATGCCCTTCGGTTCGAACTCTTTCTCCTGGTCGTAATACATCTGATGAATCTTGATGTCGCTTGCGCGTGGCAACCACACCGTATAACCCATCAACATCAGACAGTTCGCGTAACCACGCATGACGCTCAATAGCTCGCCGCATGATGACTTGACGCTAGGGCTACGAATGTTGTCGTCAGGTCGATTCGGTCGAGCAAACTTCAACTCGTAACTGTTAACAAGAAGAGTTGCAAGCACGACGCTCTCTCGCGGCGATTGCCAATCCTTCGCGCATAGAAGAATACGAATCGTGCTAACTCCCACGCCTCGCTCTTCCTCGGAATCAGCCATCATACTGTGGCCCGCTTCGTATGGAATCAGGCACAAGTCTTGATGGTCGTCGAGAAGACCACGCATTGTCATTGTATACTCTTCAAGCATCAGTAAATATCCTCGTGGTCAGGATACTTCTCGAAATCATCGATAGCAACCTGAATCTTTTTGTTATGCAAGTATTCTTTTGTCTTGCATTCTGATTCTTCGATCTTGTCACGTATGCTATCCTTGATCATCTGGTCAAAAGACTTTCGCGAAAGCTTTGAATCTTGGGGCTGCGGAGGTCTGCGATTGTAACCCGCAGCGGGATGAACACCAGAAGATACAGACTTTATGCGCGACGGTATATGAGGCGGCGTCGAGGGCATCGGAGCCATCGTCGAGACCGTCTTTCCCTTTTCGTAGTAGCGAGCCATTGCTGCGCGTGTCAACAAATCAAGAGCGTCTTCGTGGTGATAAACATTGACGGTATCAATCTCTTCGGGAGTAAAGAGCCGCCACTCGCTCTTGGTGTCAGGATGGTACACGTCGAGACCCCAGACGGTCAGCATCGTGCAGACCATCGAGAACGTACTGAAAACATAGCCATCGTTTATAAGACCTGCGCTCGACTTGCCAGCATTGATGAAGATGCTCGGACCACACGGCGAACCATCGTTGTAGCGGAGAAGACGAATCGAGGCCACGCCCTCTGGGGCTCCGCTGTAGTTCGTCGCCGTAATGATGGCGGCAACGCTACCAGAGTCGAATAACTCTCGCATTTCGCTCATCTGTTCTTTTGAAAACTTGAAGGGCATGCAACAAAGATACCCAACCTATGTTTCACTTACAAATCTTTGTGAGGATAACCGCTGCACACGCCGTCTTGACAGACATAGAAAACGTTGGGAGTGATAGGATACGGAAGGTTGACATACTCGCTCTTCATCCTGTCTAGCACCCGCAGTATCAACTCCTTCGAATCGCTCACGGCAGGAAACGCCACGAACATATCTCTCGCAGGCACTCCCACGTAGAAGTTCTCGTAATCGAACAACGGACTGATGATGCCGTGTATGTCTTCGAGCAGGATACGACTCGCGTCATACCCATCCTCCACGTTCATCATCGCAACCCGACCACCAGTCACTTCATACACGCTCAACTCGATGCTCTCGCTTCTGCGGTTCAAGTTCTCCCGCGCAAGAAAGTCGATGTCGTCTACCTCGACGCCCCAAGCATCCAACTGGTCACGAGCTATGCTCATCGTCATCTTGGGAAAATCAATGACATACCCAATAACGCAATCATTGACCCAGGGAGTCCATACCATCAACTCCTTGTCAAGACTCTCGAATATAGATTCGTGATACACTCTGGGAAGTATCTTGTCCTCAACGTCTATGAACTCGTGTATCTGCTCTTCATGAGTTTCCTCGCCCGCAAAGAATAAACTCTCGACAAACCGATGAACAATCTCAAGCCCACGCTCTTTATCGTACTGAACCATCCTGTATAGGTTCTTTAGGTCTAATCGTTTACCCTCAACAGCAAGAGCGAAAGGCTTAACGTATGAGACATCTATATTCGGCCATGACTCGTTGATTATCAACATCACCGCTACTGAAAACTCTTCGGGATTATCGGGCAATTCATCGGGCATCATAGCTCCTTTATTGATTATCCTCTGACATAGGCGCTTCGCCAGAACGAATGCGAATAACCGTCACAAGACTTCGTTTAGATGAATCTTCTTTGCTAAAATATCTCGTGCGAATCTCAAGACCATCATTCGTTACCTTCGGCAACTCTAACTGGCCCTCATACAACTCGCTCGCCTCGGTAGGATTCGTACCGTCAGTCGTGTATCGCAAGTCCTGAGTCTCAGAAATCCCGCCCAAAGTAAGAAAAGCACGACCTTCAACTATAGAGCCGCTCAGACCCACAGAAACGTCTCCAGAATCAGAATCGTCCGTATCCGTGTCTGTGTCTGTGTCTGTGTCTGAACCCGAATCATCGGTAGAATCGTCTTCTGACCCACTAGAATCGGTTGTAGAGCCCGATGTGGAGTCCTGTGCCGCAGCGGTCGCGTTGTAGGGCTCGATGAGTTCCAAAGCCCACTCGGTAAGCTGCTGAACCGTTGTGCCGTTTCCGAGGTCGCTCGTCATCGCTATGCCACCAGCGAAATACCCGATTCCCGTGACCCTCGGATTGTCGAGACAAAACTGAATCATCCCCTTCCAATACGCCTCGTCGAAGGGAGCCTCGTCAGACGCAGCAAAGTCCCCAGTATCCTGCAAGATGTTGTACGTATTAAAAACACTGCGCAAGAGAACAATAATCTCACGCCCTTCAGGAACATGGTCTATCATAGACTGCACCCAGTCTTTCCAGAACTGCAAACCTCCAGAGTTGCCCTCGGCGCTCGTCGATACCAAGTCAGGGTCGTCAGGCTCCATCATATGAGCCGAAGGATACGAAACCAACAGATGACCGTCCGTGAAACGACCAAACTGGTCATACGCCCTGTCGTTCGAGAAATCGTCAGCGTCGAAAATATCCTGCCACGTATCGCCCGACGCATAAAAGTTTCTCTCGCCAAAGATAGCCGTGTCGTCTACTGTCGCCGGGTCAAAGTTCTTCCGCGCATGACCCACGATAGAACTCGCGCCGCCAAACGCGATGCCGTTCGTCACTCGACCAGTCATGTTCGGATTGTGGCTATACCATAAACTCGGAATCGAACTACCCAACTCGCCCTTCACGACTTCATCTATCTCCCTCATCGCCGCGAAAAATGCGTCCTTGTCTGCCTGACTAAATCTCTCGTCGGAATAGCTCAGCCAACCAGTACCAGGCTCGGGGTCCCACCAGATACCGTCATACAAATACAAAGGCTGCGCAACCTTGAAATCATTCTCCTGAGCCGTGTCTCCCCGTACAATCGCGCGCAACAATCCCAGGTTAATGTTCGGAGTCGAACCCTTCTCCCAATGTCCCTCGTCCGAAAGAAAATCCAGCAAGAAGTTACCAGGTATCTCGACCTCCTCTGCCGTGATGTACGGAAGAGCCTGAGGGTCAGCCGTGTCCGTAGGAAACCACTGATTCTCCGTCCACAAAGCAGGCCGATAGATGCTCGTGTTCGGATTGTCACGACGCAACTCAAAAAACTCTTTCGACTCGAATGCCCTCTGATTCATCCAGAGATAAAACTTTTTCGCGCTAGAAGAAGTCTGATTCTCCCGCACCACCACTTCTGAGTTATTGACATCGAAGGCGCGAGCGGCGATGTCGGCAAGTAAGTTGCCCGACTCGTCCGCGAAGTCGCCACCCGAATAGCTTAGAAAGATATTAGCAGGGTCTTCCGACTGATAAGCCGTCATGTTGACCGTCAAACGCAACTGAGTCCGATTACCCGCGTCAGCCCACGCCGCCGATTCAATATCCAACACGCCGTTGCGACTGTCGGACTGCAACGATAAACCAGAAATACTCCAGCCAGCGTCCAGGTCTATACTTATAGCCATCGTCTCGTCAAACTCGATGACGAAACTGCGACCCGAAGCCTCGATGGTCACGCTCGATACGGTGGGAGGAGTCGTGTCAGCGCTCGCCGTCGAGTTATTGTTGACAGGCACGTCCAGAAAACTGTCAATAGGAGTACCCGAATCCAACTCCGCGATGTCGCCAAACGATGAGGCATACGCGAGTGTGAAGTCCTCGGTTAGGTAAACAACGTCCGGCGCACCAGACCTGATAATAGTGTGAATTGTCTGACTTGTGCCGCTACCCGAACTGTAGACCAAGCTCGGAAAGCTGCCCTCGCCCCCATCAGGAAGCAATGCAAGACCCGTCGAGTTGGTGACAGTCACGGCCTCGTCCCATTTGACGGTCGCTAAGGTGCCCGTCGTGTCGATGCTGCATGATACGGCTGTTCCCATATCATGCTTTTCGACCAGTTAGGGCTATTTCCTTTTACCCGTCATACACGCCAAGCTGACGCCAACCCCTCCGGCCAAAGACCCACCCGCAATCGTCGCAGCGACGGTCCACTAGATGATAGGCGTGGTCACGCTGTAATCGAGTTTGGGTTCGTAGGTCCATCGCTTGTCGCCAGACCGCAAAGCCGCGATGATACCCGCGATGTCTTGCTCGTGCCATTTCTTGTTGATGAGGTCGAGACGCTCGCGACGCTGAACCATCCGCTGACGGAAGTGTGTCGAGAACATGCAAGCCATGAAGATGAAGTAGAGGATGCTTCCGAGGGCGAAGCTTCGGTCTATCATTTGGAACCAGGCCCACACCATGAAGAGAGTGCCCGCGAAGCTGGCAAACCAGAAGAGGGTTTCGCTCTCGAACTCTCGACGCTC